>ENA-OVGE01000034-OVGE01000034.1-human-gut-metagenome-genome-assembly--contig:-NODE-34-length-130989-cov-19.972177_pt1 | contig 130989 bp, 104 predicted proteins | sample MGYA00237769_ERZ505417 | MGnify/ENA primary metagenome ERZ505417 (study PRJEB26158, sample SAMN06016403) | human gut metagenome | biome: human gut; feature: ankylosing spondylitis patient; material... | reverse complement strand
GAGGGCGAGGCTCGGGCTGGCGGTGTAGCCGGTCCAAGAAAACGTCCGCACCCCCTAAGCCCGAGAAAACGTCCAGATCTAGCCCCGCAGCCTCCGGAAGCTCCGCCAGACACGTCAGCAGGTAAGGAAGCGACCCCCGGAGGGGCCGCAGCCGGCCTCCCCCAAGGGTCGTGTCCTTGATGTTCTTCGACCATCGGGGGAGGCCGGCTGCGGTAACCCCCTCTGGCTGCGCTTATGCGAAGTAGCTCACACCGCCTTCGAACAGCGGCTGATACGCGTTGCCGGGCACGTTCTTGTAGAGGCCCGCGCCACTGCGCTCGGTGTGGCCCATCTTGCCCAGCACGCGGCCGTCGGGCGAGGTGAGGCCCTCAACCGCCATGAAGGACCCGTTGGGGTTGGAGCGCAGGTTCATGGACGGCAGCCGGTCGGCGTTCACATACTGCGTGGCAATCTGTCCCGCCGCCTCAAGGCGCCCCAGCTCCTCGGCGGTGCACACAAAGCGTCCTTCTCCGTGGCTAATGGCGATGTTGTGCACGTCGCCCACCTTGCACTTGGAGAGCCACGGCGAGATGGTCGACGCTACGCGTGTGCGCACGAGGCGGCTCTGGTGGCGCCCAATGGGGTTGAAGGTGAGGGTGGGGGAGTCCTCGCGCGCGTCCACGATGTCGCCGTAGGGAACGAGCCCCAGCTTGATGAGGGCCTGGAAGCCGTTGCAGACGCCCAGCATGAGACCGTCGCGAGCCTGGAGCAGGTCGCGCACCGCCTCGGTGACGGCGGGGTTGCGGAAGAATGCCACGATGAACTTGGCCGATCCGTCGGGCTCGTCGCCGCCGGAGAAGCCGCCGGGGATGAAGACGATCTGGCTCTCGCGAATGGCGCGCACCATGGCGTCGACGCTCTCGGAGACCGCCTGCGGCGTGAGGTTGTTCACGATGACCGTCTTTGGCACGGCGCCCACGCGCTCAAACGCTCGCGCGGAGTCGTACTCGCAGTTGTTGCCCGGGAAGACGGGGATCACCACGCGCGGCTTGGCGAAGCTGGCGCCGGCCGTGTGGCGCGTGGGCGTGATGCCGGCCTTCTCGGCATCAAACGAGATGGGCGCGCACGCCGGGCCCTCGGCCTTGCCCAGGTACGGATACACGCCAGAGAGCGCATTCTCCCAGGGCTTCTGCAGGTCGTTCAGGATGGACATACGCTCGCCGCAGGCGTAGAGCGCATACTCCGCAAGCGTCTGGCCAAACGCCGCAACGGTCACGCCCTTCGGTGCCTCCGGCAGGCTGGCGCCCTGCGCAAGCTCGATCACAAAGCTGCCGTACGCGGGGTTGAGCAGTGCCTCCTGGGTGAACTCGGGGCGCACGCGCAGGCCAATGAAGTTGCCCACGCACATCTTGAACATGGCCTCGGCCATGCAGCCGTAGCCTGGCGCGCTCACCGCGCGCGCGACGCCGGAGCCAATGAGCTTCTCGACGTAGTCAAACGCGGCGAGAAGGGACTCCGCCGTGGGCGTGATGCCATCGTCGGCGTACTCAGGCACCACAACGATCACCTGGTCGTCGGCGTGCTTGAACTCCGGCGAGGTCACGCGGTCGACCTTGCCCAGGCCGGTGGCAAACGAGACAAGTGTGGGCGGCACGTCGAGGTCCTCGAACGAGCCGGACATGGAGTCCTTACCGCCAATGGAGCCAATGCCCAGGTCGAGCTGGGCCATGAGCGCACCGAGAAGTGCGGCCGTGGGCCTGCCCCAGCGCTTGGGGTCGTCGCGGAGCTTCTCGAAGTACTCCTGGAACGTGAGGTAGAAGTTCTTGTGCTCGAAGCCCATGGCCACGAGCTTGGAGACGGACTCAACAACGGCCAGGTAGGCACCGGTGTACTCGTCCTCGCTCATGAGGTAGGGGTTGTAGCCCCACGCCATGCCCGAGCACGTGGTGGTCTCGCCGTCCACGGGGAGCTTCGCCGCCATGCCAAGCGCTGGTGTGAGCTGCGTCTTGCCGCCAAACGGCATAAGCACGGTCGCGGCACCAATGGTGGAGTCGAACCTCTCGGCCAGGCCCTTGTTGGACGCCACGTTGAGGTCGCTCACCAGCGAGACCATCTTCTGCGCAAAGGTGTCGCCGGCCCACTCGTGGTGGTACTCGTGCGGTGCGCAGACGCGCACCGAGGTGGACTTGGGCGCGCCGTTGGACGAGAGGAACTGGCGGCTCACGTCCACGATGGTCTTGCCGCGCCAGGTCATGCGCAGGCGGGGCTCCTCGGTGACCTCGGCGACAACCGTGGCCTCGAGGTTCTCCTCGCGCGCGTAGCCCAGGAACTCGTCCACGTCCTCGGGGGCCAGCGCCACGGCCATGCGCTCCTGCGACTCGGAGATGGCAAGCTCGGTGCCGTCAAGGCCGTCGTACTTCTTGGGCACGCGGTCAAGGTCGATGAGAAGGCCGTCGGCAAGCTCGCCAATGGCAACCGAGACGCCGCCGGCGCCAAAGTCGTTGCAGCGCTTGATGAGGCGGCACGCGTCGCCGCGGCGGAAGAGGCGCTGCAGCTTGCGCTCGGTGGGTGCGTTGCCCTTCTGGACCTCGGCGCCGTCCTTCTCGAGCGACTCCACGTTGTGCGCCTTGGAGCTGCCCGTGGCGCCGCCGATGCCGTCGCGGCCGGTACGGCCGCCGAGAAGCACGATCTTGTCGCCCGGGGCAGGGCACTCGCGGCGCACGTGGTCCGCGGGCGTGGCGCCCACCACGGCGCCGATCTCCATGCGCTTGGCCACGTAGCCGGGGTGGTAGAGCTCGGAGACCTGGCCAGTGGCAAGGCCGATCTGGTTGCCGTAGGAGGAGTAGCCGGCGGCAGCCGTGCGGCAGATCTTGCGCTGCGGGAGCTTGCCGGGAAGCGTGCTCGAAACCGGCGCCGTGGGGTCGGCTGCGCCGGTCACGCGCATGGCCTGGTACACGTAGCTGCGGCCCGAGAGCGGGTCGCGGATGGCGCCGCCAATGCAGGTGGCCGCGCCGCCAAAGGGCTCGATCTCGGTGGGGTGGTTGTGCGTCTCGTTCTTGAAGAGGTAGAGCCAATCCTCGTCCTGGCCGTTGACGTCGACCTTGGCCTTCACGGTGCAGGCGTTGATCTCCTCGGACTCGTCGAGGCCGGTGAGCTGGCCCGTGTGCTTGAGCCACTTGGCGCCGATGGTGCCCATGTCCATGAGGCAGACGGGCTTGTTATCGCGGCCAAGCTGGTGACGGATGTCCATGTAGCGGCGGAACGCGGCCGCTGCCTGGGTGTTGTCGAACTGGATGTCGGTGAGGGCAGTGCCAAAGGTGGTGTGGCGGCAGTGGTCGGACCAGTAGGTGTCGATCATGCGAATCTCGGTGATGGTGGGAACGCGGCCCTCGCGCGCAAAGTAGCCCTGGCAGAACTTGGCATCCGCCACGTCCATCGCCAGGCCGCGGTCGCGCACAAAGTCCTCGATGCCCTTATCGTCCAGGTCGAGGAAGCCGTCCAGGACCTCGACGTCTGCGGGCTCCGGGTACGTGGTTGCGAGGGTCTCGCGCTTCTCGAGCGACGCCTCGCGCGCCTCGACCGGGTTGATCACGTAGTGCTTGATGGCTGTAAGGTCGTCGTCGGTGAGTTCGCCCTCCAGCACGTAGACCTTGGCGTTTCTCACCGTGGGACGCTCGCCCTGAGAGACGAGCTGGATGCACTCGGCCGCCGAGGCGTCGCGCATGTCAAACTGGCCGGGCAGGGACTCCACGGCAAAGACGCGCGCGCCCTCCGCAACCTCGGGCATCTCGCGCGTGGCTCGGTCGGTCTGGGGCTCGGAGAAGACAACGGGCACGCACTGCTCGAAGAGCTCCTCGGAGATGCCTTCGACGTCGTAGCGGTTGATGATGCGCAGGCCTGTGAGCGACGAGATGCCCAGCATGTGCCGCAGCTCGTGGCTGAGTGCCCGCGCCTCCCCGTCGAATCCGTCCCTTTTCTCAACGTAGATGCGCGAGACCATCGAGGCCACCTTTCATGCTGGGTGTGGGCTGGGTGCGCCGCGGGTGCGGCGCCAAAGGACCACTCACCATTCTACGGCAGCCGGAGCACCGGCGCCGGAGGGCGGCGTGCCCGACACACACTCGTTGCTGAACGTGTAGCCCGCGGAGGTTGATACACATTCGGGTGCCGAGAAGGACCTCACGCCGAGAAGGGCCTCGCGCCGAGAAAAGCAACCGCCCCGGTCGCCAGCATATCGGCGGCCGGGGCGGCATCAAGTGCAGGCGAGAATTGCTAATCGTCCTCGTCGATCTTCTGGAGCGTTGCCATGATGGGCGGGATGATTTGCTTCTTGCGGCTCACAACGCCCTTGAGCAGCGCCATTCCGTCCTTGGGCGTGACGTCAAAGGCCTGCGCCACCACGTCCTCGGCGCCGTTGCCATAGATCATGAGGTCGGTGCTCTGCGACTTAACGTCGGTGAACATGTAGAAGATCATGGGCAGCTCCTCGGCCTTGGCGGCCTCGGCGAGGAACGGCCGCACGAGGTTCTCGGCAGCCACGCGGCTATTCTTTGTCATGTAGCTGCCCTGGCCCACGCCAAACTTGGCGTTGCCGCGGCTGAAGACCTTGAAGTCCTGGTGGAAGACCTCCTCGGCGGTGCGACCTGTGAGGTCGGCGCCGGCCTCGAACATCGAGTCGGCGTACGTCTCGATGTCCTCGCCGCAGATCTTGGCCAGCTCCTCGGCAGCGTGACGGTCCTTGGCCGTACAGGTGGGGGAGCGGAACGTGAGCGTGTCGGAGAGAATGGCCGAGAGCATGAGGCCCGCAATGTTGGGCGGAATCTCCACGCCGGCCTCGGCGTAGGCGCTGTAGATGATCGTGCAGGTGCAGCCAACGGGCTCGGCGCGGTAGTAGACGGGTGCGTTTGTCTCGATGGTGCCAATGCGGTGGTGGTCGAGAATCTCCATGATCTCGGCCTGGTCAAGGCCGTCCACGGCCTGCGAACGCTCGGAGTGATCGACGAGAATGACGTGCTTGCGCTTGATGTTGATGAGGTTAGGCGAGCTCACCAGGCCAAAGTAGGAGCCGTCCTCGTCGATGACGGGGAAGAAGCGGTGACGCGACTTTGCCATGATCTTGCGCGCGTCGTCCACGGACGTGTTGACCGAGAACTGCAGGATGCCCTTGCGCAGCATCTTGGCGCGCACCGGCACGGACATGCCGATGAGGCGCGCGGCGGCGAAGGTGTCGTACGGAGTGGTGATGATGGTGCAGCCGTGGCGCTCGGCGGAGGCAATGACGCGCTTGGACACGTTGGCACCACAGCAGATGACCAGGCACCCGGCGTCGCACTCGACGGCGAACTGCTGTGTCTCGTAGCGGTTGGTGACCAGCACGATGTCGCCGGCCTTGATGGTGTCCTCCATCATCTCGGGCGTGGTGCCCACGCGCACGTTGCCCTTGGTCACGCGGCCGTTGGGGTCACCCAGAAGCAGCGTGCCGTTGAGCGTCTCGATGATGTTCTTGTAGGAGGTCTGGGCCTCGGAGAGCATGGCGGTGTCGAAGATGTCCATGTTCGCGTTGGCAACGTCCTTCACCGCGATGAGGCCTTCGAGGTGCTTGTCCTCATCGGTGATGCAGAGGGTATCCACCTTGGTGTCCTGCATCATGTTCCAGGCGGCGAAGAGGCTCATCTCGGCGTCGATGCCAGGCTGCTTTTGCACCACGATGTCCTTGATCTGCGGCGTCACCGAGGTGATGAGCGGCGGCTCCTCGAAGCCAAAGTGCTTGAGCACAAATGCCGTCTCGCGGTTGAGGGCGCCTGCGCGCCTTGCCTCGTAGATCGGCTCGTCGATCTGGTTCTTGAGGTAAGCGTAGGAAATGGCGGCGCAGATGCTGTCCGTGTCCGGATGCAAGTGGCCGATAACGTTGACCTTGCGGATTGCCTCTGGCATGAATCCCCCTCAGTTCTCTTTGCACCATGCCCGCCGCCAGAGCGGTCGCGGCCGTACAGGTGTATCCCATCCCCCTCGATTGTGCCACCGGTAGTAACAGAAAAGATGCACGCATGGGCGAAACCGCAGGTTTTGGGCATGCAGCGGCATCCGATTGTGCATAAACGTTGAAGGGCGCGGTCCTGCGCGCCGCTGTCCGCGGGGCCGCCCGCACGCCCTCCCGTAGAATGGGGGCACACGCACGCCCGTGGCGAGTCCTTCTCGCTGCATGTGGCACCCCCCACCCAAGGGCACGTTTGGCCCCAGACAGGAGCAGCAATGGCAGAGTTCGTGTACCAGATGTACAAGGCCCGCAAGGTCGTGGGCGAGAAGGTCATTCTCGACGACGTCACCGTGGGCGTCTATCCCGGCGCCAAGATTGGCGTGGTTGGCCCCAATGGCATGGGCAAGTCAACGCTTCTCAAGGTCATGGCCGGCCTCGAGGACGTCTCCAACGGCGAGGCCCGCCTCACGCCGGGCTACACGGTGGGGCTTCTCCAGCAGGAGCCGCCCCTCGACGAGGACAAGACCGTGCGCGAGAACATCGAGATGGCCTTCTCGGACGTGATTGCCAAGGTCAACCGCTTCAACCAGATTGGCGAGGAGATGGCCAGCCCGGATGCGGACTTTGACGCCCTCATGGCCGAGATGGGCCGCCTCCAGGACGAGATCGACGCCGCCAACGGCTGGGACCTGGACTCTCAGCTTTCGCAGGCCATGGACGCCCTGCAGTGCCCAGACCCGGACGCCCCGGTGACCCAGCTCTCCGGCGGCGAGCGTCGCCGCGTGGCGCTGTGCCGCCTGCTGCTCGAGGCGCCTGACCTGCTCCTTCTCGACGAGCCCACCAACCACCTGGACGCCGAGAGCGTGCTGTGGCTCGAGCAGTTCCTGCACAACTATCCCGGTGCCGTCATGGCAGTCACGCACGACCGCTACTTCCTGAACGACGTGGCGGGCTGGATCTGCGAGGTGGACCGCGGCCAGCTCTACCCCTACGAGGGCAACTACTCCACCTACCTGGAGAAGAAGGCCGCCCGCCTGGAGGCCGAGGGTCGCGAGAACGCCAAGCGCGCAAAGAAGATGCGCTCCGAGCTCGAGTGGGTGCGCCAGAGCCCCAAGGCGCGCCAGGCCAAGAACCGCGCGCGCCTGGAGCGCTACGAGCAGATGGAGGCCGAGGCAAGGGCCACCAAGAAGCTCGACTTCTCCGAGATTCAGATTCCCGTGGGCCCGCGCCTGGGCGCCAAGGTGCTTACGGTGGAGCATCTCACCAAGGCGTTTGGCGACCGCGTTCTTATCGACGACCTCTCCTTTGACCTGCCCCGCAACGGCATCGTGGGCGTGATTGGCCCCAACGGCGTGGGCAAGACCACGCTCTTCAAGATGATCGTTGGCCAGGAGCAGCCCTCCTCGGGCGCGCTGGAGCTGGGCGAGACGGTCAAGCTCTCCTACGTGGACCAGATGCGCGCCGGCATCGACCCTAAGAAGAGCGTCTGGGAGGTTGTCTCTGACGGCAACGACTACATCACCGTGGGCGACACGGAGATCCCCAGCCGCGCCTACGTGGCGACCTTTGGCTTCAAGGGCACGGACCAGCAGAAGCCTGCCGGCGTGCTCTCCGGTGGCGAGAGGAACCGCCTGAACCTTGCCCTCACCCTTCGCCAGGGAGGAAACCTCCTGCTGCTGGACGAGCCCACCAACGACCTCGACACCGAGACGAGCGAGAGCCTGGAGGACGCCCTTGAGCGCTTCCCCGGCTGCTCGGTGGTCACGAGCCACGACCGCTGGTTCCTCGACCGCGTGGCCACGCACATCCTGGCCTGGGAGGGCACGGACGAGAACCCCGGCAGCTGGCACTGGTTCGAGGGCAACTTTGAGGCCTACCAGGCTGACCGCGAGCGTCGCCTGGGCCCGGAGGCATCCAAGCCCCACCGCCTGCACCGCAAGCTCACCCGCGACTAATGAGACAAAGGGAGTTTCCCTTTAGTTTCCCTTTGTCTCATGCGCGGGCTGCCAGAAGGGCGGTTCCCCGACTCATTCAAACATGTCGGCGAGCGGACGGTCGCGAGGCCGCCCGCTCGCTTTCTAGTGACGTATCATTTCCCCTTGGTGAGTAGTTGCACAGTAGTTGTCCGTCCATCAAGGAGGAAAGCAATGTCCATTGAGAAGCCATACCAGACGCGCAAGGTTGTCATTATCGGCGCCGGTCGCGTTGGCAGCCACGTTGCACTGTGCCTGATGTTTCGCCACCTCGTGAACGAGATCGTGTTTCTCGACGTGAACCGTGAGGCCGCAGAGGCCCAGGTCATGGACCTCGAGGACCTTGCCTCGGGCATGGGCGACTCGTTCACCATCCGCGTTGGTGACTACGCCGACTGCGCGGACGCCCACTTCATCGTCCTCACCGCCGGCCGCAGCCGCAGGCCCGGCGAGACGCGCCTCGACATGCTCGGCGGCACCATGAAGGTGCTCGAGGGCATCGTTGGCCCCGTGCGCGACTCCGGCTTCAACGGCATCGTGCTGAGCGTCTCCAACCCCGCCGACATTGTGACCGAGTACCTGTACCGCAACCTCGGCCTGCCGCGCGAGCACGTCTTTGGCACCGGCACCGCGCTCGACTCCGTGCGCCTGCGCCGCATCCTCTCTGGCATCATCGACGTCGACGCCAAGCAGATCCAGGCCTTCTGCATGGGCGAGCACGGCGACTCCTCGTTCATCCCCACCTCGCACGTGACCGTTGGCTCCATCACGCTGCGCGAGTACCTCGCGATGAACCACCACTCCGGCACCAACATCGACTTCGACGAGGTCAAGCGCATGGTCAAGGAGTCTGGCAGCAAGATCGTGGGAGGCAAGGGGTGCACCGAGTTTGGCATCGCCTCGGTTGTCGCCGAGATTATCACCGCCGTCCTGCACAACGAGAAGCGCATGCTGCCCCTCTCGGTGCATCTCGAGGGCGAGTACGGCGAGAGTGGCATCTCTGCAGGTACGCCCTGCATCGTGGGGTCCAACGGCATTGATGCCGTGCTCGAGATTGACCTCTCCTACGACGAGCGTCGCGCGATGCGCAACTCCTGCTCGATCATCCGCGGCTACGTCGACCAGGTCATGCCCGAGGTTCCCGCGCAGGAGTAGGGAAGGGCCTCTCGGCGCCTGGCGCTGCGCTGGATGACGTGTTGCGCCAGGCGCGCGGATACAGATTCGCACCCGAAGTTGTATCGCGCGCAGGTTGATACACAATTGCACTCCAAATGTGTGGCGAGCCGAATGTGTTGCAAACGGGCCGGCCGTGCGGGAATCCCGCGCGACCGGCCCGAGTCGTAACGGTGCCGATAAAAGCCTCGCGCCGAGAAGTGCCGACGCCCTACGCCAGGGTGCGCCGGATGCTCTCGAGCGCCTTCATGCGGTCGCTCCTGTAGCGGTTGGCCTCGTCCTCGTCCATGGACGAGCAGAGCACGCGGTCGCAGTCGCGAAGCGCCTGCACAATGGCCTCCATCACGGGCTGCGCCTGCTCGGTGGGCGTGATCAGGAGTAGCTTGGTCTTCGCTGCCCCGGTGGCCGCGATGGCACCGGGGGCCGCGGCAACAACGGCCGCAGCCTCGTCGCCCGCATCTGGGCGCTCTACGCGCGTCTCCACGGTGACCAGGCGCTTTGACTGCAAACGCTGCAGCGTACGCGCCAGCTGGAGCGTAGAGAAGCCGCAGTAGTCCGCCAGCTCCTCTCGGCCCGAGAAGACCGTGCCAAGTCGCACAAAGGCAAGGAGCCGCACATCACGTGGGGTGAGGTCAAACCGCGCAGCCACAAGCTCGAGGTTCCTCTCGACCAGCTTCTCCTCGAAGTACAGGCCGAGAAGCGCATCGGCCTCCATCTCGGGGTTCACGTAGACGGGCACGCGCTCCTCGCCCAGCTTAGCCGAGCGCTGCCACGGCATGATGTCGCCGTCGCCGGCGGACTCGATGTAGAAGCGGTAGATGTCGGGGCGGCGCGCGCGGTAGTCCTCCTCGTCAAAGACCTGCTTGTAGAAGTCGTTGTAGTACTCGATCACGTTGAGCTTCATCTGGACGACCTTGGCGGGGTTGGCGCCCTGGCTGGCCAGCGAGCCCCTGGTTCGCACGTAGTAGTAGACGGGCACCTGCAGCGGGTAGATGCGCTTGCAGTGCAGCTCGTACTCCATGTTGAAGATGAAGTCTTCGCACCAGCTGAGTGTGACGTCCATGCGTAGGTGGTACTTCTCGATGATGTCGCGACGGTAGAGCTTGTTCCACACCACGCCAAAGTAGAAGTCCGAGGGGTTCTGGATCATGTAGTCGCCAAACTCCTCGCGCGAGAGGACGCCCTCAGCGTCGATGTCGCCCTTGCGCGAGACCTTGCTGCCAATCACGCGGTAGAAGTCCGCGATGACCATGTCGCAGTCGTTGTCCTCCATGGCGCGCACGAGAAGGCGCGTGGCCTCGGGGGCAATCCAGTCGTCCGAGTCGAGAAACTGCACGTAGTCGCCTTGTGCGACATCAAGCGCCTTGTTACGCGTGTCCGAGACGCCAGAGTTGGCCTTGTGAAGCACGCGCACGCGGCCGTCCTTCTCGGCGTACTCGTCGCAAAGGGCGGGCGAGGAGTCCGTGCTGCCGTCGTCTGCAAGAATGAGCTCGAAGTCGCGGTACTCCTGCCCCAGGATGCTGTCGACGCACCTCTGCAGCGTCTCCCGGGCGTTGTAGACGGGAACGATGATGCTTACCTTGGGCATGACGCCCCTCTCGACGAGACCGTTGCGTGGTGAGCGCCCCGTGGCGGGCGCGCGGGCTTCAATTGTAGACTACGGGCTTTGCTATCCTTTAAGGTCGAGAAGGCCGGGTTGGGCGGTCTCGATCGGATTGGTGATGGTTCATGGCAAACAGGGAGAACAGCTACAAGGGTCGCGGGGGGCGAGACAGCATTCGCGTCTCGCACTACGTGCCGGAGCAGACGGGCGAGAAGGGCCCTGGCAACGATTCAACGAGCGACGCCCAGAGGCGCGCGCAGGAGCGAGGCCAGCGGGGCGGCCAGCGTCGCCGCCAGTCGGCGAGCGACGTGCGCGTGCTGCGGCCGGGTGTTGTACCTGGTACGCAACCTCCCGCCAGGGCAGAGCAGGCCCACACCTACGCCGAGCGCCACCGCAAGGAGCAACGCTCGCGCACCGTGCGCCGCGGGATTCTCATCGCCGTTGCCTGCGGGGTTGCCCTTGTCGTGGGCATTGTGGCTGCCCGCGGCGGAGTGGGATCCTTGCTCCCGGATAACGCCGGTTCTGGCAGCGGCAATGAGCCCGCGACCCAGGGAGCGAGCGGATCGCAGAGTGCGGAGCAGGGTGCCCGGGCCACGGGCGCCCAGAACGACGGCAGCATCGTGATGACGCTGGGCGGCAGTGCAGACACCTACGTCAAGCGTGGCGAGGGCTACGTGGACGGTGGTTGCTACGCGCACGACCGCACGGACGGCATGATCACCGACAAGGTCACGGCTTCGGGGGAGGTCGATACCACGACGCTGGGAGACTATACCGTGACGTATACCGTCGAGGACTCCGCGGGCATGGTGGCCACAGCCACGCGGACGGTGCACGTGGTAGACGACGTTGATGGCGGCTGGGACGACGACGGCATTTCGGTCTTCATGTACCACGACGTCTACGATGCGGCAAACCCTCCCGAAGGTGCCTCGAGCGACCAGAACCTCATCTCGACCACCCTGCTTGACCAGCAGCTTTCCTGGCTCAACGAGAACGGCTACTACTTCCCGTCGTGGGCCGAGGTGCGTGCCTACATCGAGGGTGGCCACTCGCTGCCGGCAAAGTCGGTGGTGCTCACCTTCGACGACGGCTCCGAGGGCTTCCTCACCTATGCGATTCCGCTGCTCGAGAACCACAAAATCCCTGCTACCTCGTTTGTCATCTGCAGCGACAGCGACATCCAGGACAAGCTCTCGAACTACGCCAGCCCCTACGTGGACTTCCAGTCGCACTCGTACGATCTGCACCGGGCGGGCACTTCGGGCAAGGGCCACGGCGGGCGCATCTACGACCTTACTTCCGACGAGGTCGCCGAGGACCTCAAGCAGTCCGCAGACATCCTCAAGACGAGCGATGCCTTTGCCTATCCGTTTGGCGACGTCTCCGACGCGGCGCCTGCAGGGGTGGAGCAGGCCGGTTTCCTTCTCGCGTTCACTACGCAGTACGGGCAGGTGCATCCGGGTGACGATCCCATGCAGCTCAAGCGCATGCGCGTGTTTGGCACCTACGAGCTGGGAAGCTTCGAGTACCAGGCGGCGCATGGCATAGGGTAGCGTAGCGCCTCTCGCGTGCCGGGGGCTTTCAAGCTACATGTCAGTGTGTCGGAACTTACGTGGCGACGGGTTGCCGGGTCGGGGCGTCTCGGTATCATCAGAGTGCAGGCGGCGCGCCCTTCTCGGCGCGTCGCATCGTTTGGGGCCAGCTGCCCCGATGGGGGCGGGGGTCTCTCATGGCGTTGTTTGACAGGAAGTCAAAGGGTGCTCGCGCGACCTCCGGAGCCGTGCGCGTGCCTCCCACGGCATCGCGGCATGATGGCAACACGGCCGGTCGCGATGGGCGTCGACGCGCGGCGAGTGCGTCGCCCGCTGCGTCTGCGGAGCGCCAGGCTGCTCCCGCCCGGCGCGTGTCAACAGGGTCTCCGTACGAGACAGGCAGCTACGGTGCGGTTGACGCGCGCGATGCCGAGGCGCAGGTCTACGCACGACGCCGCCGCGAGCAGGCGCGGCGCGACGCGCTGCGGGTTGTGGCGATTGCTGCTGTGGCCGTGGTGGTGCTTATCGTTGTGTTGGTGGTCGCAGGCGTGCTGGGGTAGGCGGCCGTTAGTCGAGTGGGCTTCTCGGCTAGTGGTGCCTGGCGAAGGAGCTTGCCGTGGAGGGCTGGGCCAGAAACGTCTGTGACATGGCGGATATGGCAACTATTACCAACGCGCAGGCCACAATGATGAGCAGCACGTAGACGAGGGTGCGGTTGTCGACGTGACCGACGTTGGACACCAGCTGAGAGAAGTGCGACGGCTTGTGCTTTGATGCGGGGGATGACGCGGAGTCCTTGCCCTGGTCAGCATGCATCTGGCTCTCTGTTTCAAGCCCCATCGTGACTTCCTCATCCCCCTGAAAAATCCCCTTGGGCCACAGTATGCGACAAATGAGCTTTCAGCTGCCTTACTCTTTCAAGTTCTCTTGGGATTCTCACGGAGGTCGATGGCGGAGGGCGGCCGAACTGGGGCGGGTTCCGATGTCCCGGTCATCGGCGCAGAATACGTCCAGCCGTGTGTTCTGCCGGTCTAGCGCGCTTCTCGTCCAGTGCAGTTCTCGGCCAGTGCGGCGCTAGATTATTGCGCGAAAAAGCTGGCTTGTTGAGAGTTTCCGCAGTTGAGGATTTTTCGCCCAGGAATAACGTTCAATAATTGCGGGCGAGAGCCGTGTTCCAGAACCGCTGCCTAGAGGTTGTGGGCTAGGACTGCGTTCCAGAACCGCCGCCGGCGCCATGCGGCAACCAAAAAGGTACGGGCGTCGTGTAAGGGAAACAACCAGTTAGCAAGAGGGACGCGATCGTCGCGCCTGCGAGACCCTACGCTGCGAGGTTGCTAGCGGAGCGGCTCCCCGCAAGGCGACGGCTGGTCTCCACAGAACCGCGGCGCTTGCCGGCAACCTCGCAGAAGATGGCGCCACCCAGTATGAGCACCGTGCCGGCAACGTTTGCGGGCGTGAGGGCCTCGCCAAGGATGAGCACCGAGAGGATCACGGCCGAGAGCGGTTCGAGGTAGCCCCACACCGAGACGCGCTGCACAGGCAGCTGACCCATGGCGGAGAAGTACAGGTAGCAGCCAAGGCCCGTGTTCACGAGGCCCAGGCAGAGAATGGCAGGCCAGTTTGCCGAGAGGGGCACGGCCAGCTCGGAGCCATGGGCGACAAGCGCAAACACGGCGACGGCGGCAAAGCTCGCAACCAGCTGGATCGCAGAGGCCTCAATACCGGCTACGGCGTTGGATGCGCGCTTGCTGCAGATGACCATCACCGCGTACATGACGGCCGACATGCCACCGCACACAAGCCCCCACGGCGAGAGCGCCACGCCTTTGCCCTGCGCCACCACGAGAAACGCACCGCAGATAACGGCCGCAAAGCCCAGCAGCTTGGCGGGGGTGAGTCGCTCGTGGAAGAGGACCGGCGAGAGCGCCATCACAATGACCGGCCCACAGTAGTAGGCAAGAGACGCAATGCCCACGCCAATGAGCTTGTATGCCTCAAAGAGGAAGATCCAACCCACGCCCAGCGCCGCGCCGGATGAGGCAAGGTAGGCAGCGTCGTGTGGGTGGTCGAGAAACGCGGGACGCTTGCGGGCGCCCAGCACGATGAGGGCAAGCAGCGTGCCGCCAAGAAGGGTGCGGAGCAGGACGATCTGCCAGCTGGGAAGCGAGATCTGGCTAGCAATGATGCCGTTTGAGCCAAAGACGAGCAGTGACAGCAGGTACTTCCTTGACGCGCGCGACATGCATGACCTCCCATGGCACCTCAATTTCCTCAAACACTTTCGCAGAATGTGTATGCTGAGAAAAGCGAATGTTTATCATGAGATACATGATGATTTGTCATGCAACCGGCGGCGGGATCACCCGCCATCGCGTCGTGAGCCGCAAGGGAGCTCCATGGACGCAAACATCCAGAAGTACCAGGCATTTGTCGAGACCGTACGAACGGGTAGCTTTACGCGGGCAGCGCGCTCGCTCTCGTACACACAGTCCGGCGTGAGCCGCATGATCGCCGACCTCGAGCGCGACTGGGGCATGACGCTTCTCGAGCGCAGCCGCGCGGGTGTGACGCTCACCAGCGAGGGGCGCGCGGTGCTGCCCTTCGTGGAGGGCGTGTGCGGCGACTACCGCCGCCTGGAGTCGCAGATAGATGACCTCAATGGGCTTGCCGCGGGCAGTATCCGCATAGGGACCTTCTCGTCTGTGGCCACACACATCCTGCCCAAGGTCATCGGCCGCTTCCAGAAGGACTACCCCGCCATCGAGTACGAGCTGCTCATGGGCGACTACACCGAGATTGACGGCTGGGTGGCGTCCGGCCGCGTGGACTTTGGCTTCCTCCCGCGTGCGCCGCGCTACTCGGGACTCGCCGAGCGCGTGGTTGAGCGAGACGAGCTCATGGCGGTGCTCCCGGTGGGCCACCGGCTGGCGGGGGAGGCGTCCGTGCCCGTCTCGGCGCTCTGCGAGGAGCCGTTCATCGTGCTCGAGCGCGGCCAGGACGACGAGATAACCCCCATCTTCGAACGCGCGGGCCTCTCGCCCAACGCACGCTTTTCCACCTGGGACGACTACGCCATCATGTCGATGGTCGAAAGCGGCCTGGGCCTCTCGATCCTGCCGGCTCTCATCCTGCGGAGAAACCCCTACGCCATTGTTGCCAAGCCGCTCGACCCGGCCACCTACCGAGACATTCGCGTGGTCTATCGCGAGGGAGCGCTGCCACGAGCCGCGCGCCGCTTCCTCGAGTACCTGTGAGCGGGGAGGGGCGGGCTTATGCTCCCCTTACCAACCGCCTGACGGCAAACGCAACCAGCAGGAGTGCGATTGCCACAAGAACTATGGTGCCGCCCGGCCGCAGCCCTAGGTAGTAAGAGGCGACAAGCCCAAGTGCGCTGGCCAGCACGCCGGCAATGCTTGAGAGTAGGCATGCCTGCCGCCAGCTTCGTGCCAGCTCCAGGCCACAGGCAACGGGAACCGCCATCATCGATGAGACGATAAGCGAGCCCACCGTGCGCGACGCCACGGCCACTATCAGGGCAACCACCACCATGAAGGCAAGGTTGACCGCCCCCACGGGCACGCCCACCGTACGCGCCTGGCGCTCGTCGAAGGACATGAGGAAGAGGCTTCTCCGCAGGGCGTAGCAAGCTACCACGGCCACGGCGCACACCGCGATGATGGTTGTGACCTCGACGTTGGACATGGTGAGAATGCTGCCAAACAGGTAGCTGTTGAGGCCCGAGGCGTTTGGCACAAAGCCCGAGAGCACACCCGCGATGCCCACGCCCGCCGCCAGGATGATGGCTACGGCAAGCTCGGACTGCTCGCGCACCCGCCTGCGCACACCCTCAATGCAGAGCGCTCCCACAAGACATGCCACAATAGCCCCGGCAACAGGGCTTACGCCGCCTACCAGACCGGTCGCGACGCCCGCAAGCGATGCATGGGACAGGGCGTCCCCAATCATCGAGAGCCTGCGCTGGACAACCGTCATTCCTACCAGCGGAATGACGGCGCCAAGGAGCAGCCCGGCGAGAAGGCCACGCTGCATGAAGGCGTACTCGAGCATCCGCTACGCCTCCCTTCTCGCAATGCGGCCATCCTCCACAAGAAGGATGCTGCCTCCAAGGCTTCCCAGAACGCGATGGTCATGCGTGACGAGAAGCACCGCCAGCCCGCGCTCGGCATGCGCGGTGGCCACCAGGGAGCAGAGCGCCTCGCGGCTCTCGCGGTCAAGGCCGTTCGTTGGCTCGTCAAGAACGAGAAGCTCCGGCCCGTTTACCAGCGCGCATGCCAGACGCACGCGCTGGAGTTGCCCTCCCGAAAGCTCGCGCACCATTCGCGCGGCGTAGGAGTCCATTCCCACCTGCCCCAGTGTGTCAAGGCTCCTCTTGCGGCGTTCTGTGCGCGAGAACCGCCGGCCCCGCGCACCTGCGCCCTGGAAGGCGCTCACAAGCTCGAGCGCCGTGGCGGGGAAGCGCGATACGGTCTCCGGTGGGAGTTGCGGCACGTAGCCTACGAGGTTCCATCTGCCAAAGTGCGCGAGGTTCTCGCCAAAGAGGCGAACGGTTCCCGCTGCGGGCACAATCTCGCCCACGGCGAGACGCGCGATGGTCGACTTGCCGGCGCCGTTGTCTCCCACTATTGAGCAGATCTCGCCCGGGCCAACTGTCAGGTCGATGCCATGGAGCACCTCCTCGCGACCATAGGAGAAGCGTACGTCTCTCAACTCAATTGGGGTTGCGACTGCCGCTGGCGAACCTTGTCCCGCGGCCATCACGCCAGCGCCTCCCTCATCGCCGAAAGGTTCTTGCGCATCACCGAGAGGTAGTCCTCGCCGGCTGCAAGCTCCTCGTCTGAGAGCCCCTCGAGTGGGTTGAGCTCCTCGACCGTGGCTCCGGTCTCGCTGGCTATGGTCTGGGCGACCTTGGGACTCACCAGCTCTTCGGAGAAGATTGTCTTCACGTTGTTCTCACGCACGAACTGGGCAATTTCGGCCATCTGCTGTGCGTTTGGCTCGCCTTCGGCGTCGATGCCCGCAATTGCCACCTGCGTGAGTCCGTAGGCGTCGCAGAGGTAGCCAAACGCCTCGTGGGACACCACGAGGTTCCTGCTCGAGAGGTTCGCATTCGCAAGGCCCTCAGTGAACTCAGCGTCGAGCTTCTCGAACTCCGCCGCCCATCGCTCGTAGTTTGCATCGTACGTCTCGTGCCCGTTAGGGTCGAGCAATCCGAGCGCGTCGCGGATGGCTTGGAGCTCGCGCTTGGCGTTTCTCGGCGAGAGCCAGACGTGCGGGTCGGTGCCAGACTCGCCTTCATCCGCCTCGCTTTCGGGCAGCTCGCGCAGGTCAAGGCCGTCGCTTGCGCACACAAGGACGGGCTTGTCGCCCGAGAGGCCGCCTGCCACGTCAGAGACCCAGTGCTCCATGCCCGCGCCGTTGTAGACAAGCATGTCGCAGGTGGTGATGGTGCGGATGTCCGTGGTTGAGGGCTCCCAGTCGTGCGGCTCGGTGCCCGCGGGCACCAGGCAGGTGACGGTTGCGCGGTCACCGGCGACCTTGCTCGCGAAGTCGTACATGGGATAGAAGCTCGCGCAGATTGAGAGCGCGGACGTGCCGGAATCGTTGCCGGTGGCGTTCGAGCAGCCCACGAGGGCCGCCCCGGCCGAGATGGCAAGAAGCCCAAAAAGGGTGCGCCGCCCCATCGCGGGGTTGGTGCGCAACGCCATGCGGTTGTCCATGGAAGTGTCTCCTGGTCTCTAGTCTGAGATGCTATGCGGATTGCGAGATGAGGCAGTCCGCTCCCATCAGATGTCGAGGCGGACCCCCAGGGAGACGGGGGAGGAGGCGACGAGAACAACGCTAGCAAGGGGCGTTATCCGCGCGATCTCGAGGCGCGAGGAGGAGATGCGCGGTGCCTGCGGTGCGGCTGCCGAGTTGCGGCCAACTACCTTCGCCGCGCCAACCATGAGACGGCAGACAGGGCAATCATCGCCCGTGCACTGGTGGTGGACCTCCTTGCCCAGCGCTATCGCCGAGAGGAACGTGCCCACGGCGAGAAGCGCTGCCAGCGCAAGTGTTGCCACCCGGAGGGCGGCTGTTCGGCGGACCGTGTGGCGTATGGCATCATGCATGGGTGGCGACCTGCCCCTTCGCGCAGAGGGGACAGCGACCGTAGAGAACGGTCCGGGAGAGGTCGATGGCAAAACCGTGCACCGTGCGCACGTGGTGGGAGAACTCCTGAAAGGCGTCGCAGTCGATTGTCGAGACACGACCGCATTCCACGCACACCAGCTGGCCCGCGTCCTCCTCACCCTGGTTTACCAGGCGATAGAGGGCAACCTCGCCACGCGGGGCAACAACCTTTGATGCCATGCCCTCGCCTGCGAGCCCCTCGAGGGTGCGATAGATGGTCGAGCGGCCAATCTCGACCCTCTGGGACCTCAGAGCGTCGAAAACGCCGTCGACGCTCGTATAGCGGTCGGTGTGCGTGGAGAGGTAGTCGAGGACGGCCTGGCGCTGGCGTGTGTTGTAGGTGCCCCTGGTGGCCACGTGTGTCTCCCCGTTTCCCGACACTGCCATAAGGCGGCAGCAGACTTGCCCAAAGAATTGAAATTGAACTTCAATTTCAAATTTAGCCTACAGTGAGAGACGGGGTACGTCAAGCTGAACGTATAAAGAGATGCCCTCGGAGCGATGATTCGTATCTGGCTAGCGACTAAACGCGTCTTCTCCTGCCGTTTACAATGGGGGGCAGCATCTCGGGATCTGATCCCGTTCGTTTTGACACTTCGACCATGAGGATGCTGCAAAATGCAAGCATGGATGTCATGGGTTCAATGTAGACGGGGTATCGCTCGGTTTGCCAGGTGGGAAGGAGAATGAACTCGTCCGCCATCTTGCGCAGCGGGTGTGCTGCGGTGTGAGAAATCATGACGGTATGAGGTCGCTTTTGGGATGACATTTCCTGAATAACGTTGAGTAGCATGCGCTGTGTGTCGTTTTTCGACGAGAAGATCACGATTAAGTCGTCTGGGCTTGCAACGTGCATATAGATCATCTCCTGTCCACTTTGCATGCAGCAGCAGGGGACCTTGTACTTGAGTAACTCCATGGAGAGCATGAGTGCAGGGGGTGAGCTCAGGCCGGCGCCAGCGGTGTAGACGGTCCTAGACGAGAGTATCCGATCCGTCAATCCGGCAATGACGTCCTTGTCGAGGGCGTCGTTTGTGGCCCTCATCATGTCACAGAGATAGTCGATAGGCTCTTGGCTTTCCCGCTGGTTCGACGTAGGCGTGCTGCGCGAGAGCGAGAGCATGAGGTTCATTCTGAAGTCGCCAAAGTTTTCATAGCCAACCTTTTGGCAGAAGCGGCTGACCGCACTTTGAGAAACGCCAATCTGCTGTGCTGCCATCGTCGTAGTGCTTTGGAGAATTCCCTCGGGGTTGTCCATGACAGCATCCAGCACCCTTCGCTCGGTAGGCGTAAGGTCCTCGGCGTGCAGTCTCATCTGCTCGAAAGCGTCCATGTTTTACTCCAGAACGATGAATGAACTATCCATTCAGATAATATAGCAATGCTTCGATATCAAACATCGCGAAAGTGATGTCCAGAAAGATACTGCAGAACAGTCACGCTTACCGGCGCAGTTCTACCGCTTGTAGTGAATCATCCATACAACGACGAATGGATGTTTCCATCAGCATAGAATGATTCATGCAGTAAGCAGATACATACTGGGCACCGCAAACAAGATGCGCCGAGGTGGACAGGAGGCACCATGAACATTGTTGCAACGAGGGTTGACGAGCGTCTGATACACGGGCAAGTCATGGCATCTTGGTCAAAGAGGTTGCAGCTAGCACGCATTGTCGTTGTGGATAATCAGATTGCCAAGGACGACTTCATGAAGACAGTGCTCTCGATGTCGGCGCCTGCTGGAATGCAGATTGACATCCTGTCAGTGAAGGGTGCGGCTAATACGGTGAAGTCGGATGCGGATTCCGCAAAAACCATGCTGCTCTTCAAGAGGATATCCGCAGCTCTTGAACTTGCACGCGAGCTTCAGGGCAGTTCCTCCAAGATGGCTGAGCTCAATCTTGGAAACCTCGGCTCCGTACCCGGTCGTGTCCAAGTGACAAAGAACATCTTCCTCTCAGAAGAGGAGCGGACGCAGATTCGTGAGCTGCAGGACCTGGGGGTGAACGTCTTCCTGCAGATGCTCTACACCGATCCCAAAGTGCCGGTCGATGACGTCCTCTAAGCAAATGTGGCAATGACTTAGGAGTGTGACAGTATGTTGGCATTGCAAGCGCTCATTATCGCGCTCTGCACATGGTACGCTGCGACAGCCTGCCCAATGTGGCTGCGTTGGTCTGTGTACTTTGGTGCCCCTCTGGTCGCGGGCTTGGTCAATGGCCTGCTTCTTGGCAACCTAACCTATGGCCTGGCAGTGGGTTCCAATGTGATGATGGCCTATATCGGTATGGTTGCCATCGGCGGATCCCTTCCTAGTGACTATGCACTTGCCGGTTACCTTGGCGTGGCCATGACCATGCTCGCTGGTGCGGACCCCTCGGTGGGACTAACCATTGCGGTGCCCCTTGGCCTTCTCGGGCTGCTTAGCTTCAACGTCAAGATGTCGCTCAACTCAGTCTGGGTGCATAAGGCAGACAAATATGCTGAGCAGGGCAATGCCCATGGCGTGGTTGCCATGAACCTCTTTGCCTCTCAGATTTTCCCGTTCATTACGTATGCGATTCCCTCGTTCCTGTGCGTTCTGTTTGGCTCCTCCGCTCTTGAGTCGCTCATGGCGGTGATTCCTTCTCAGGTGACTTCGATTCTCTCTCTTGCAGGTCACTTGATTCCCGCACTTGGACTTGCCATGCTCATGAGCGTTCTCTTTAAGGCGTCGCTGCTCCCGTTCTTTGCAATTGGATTTGCCCTTGCTGCCTATCTCCAGCTTGGCACTATGCCCATTGCCATCATCGGTGCAGCGGCAGGCGTGCTGCATCTCATCTACACCTCTAAGGAGGGCGTGAACGTTTTCGAGGGATTCTCCTTCGGCCCTGAAGAGGTGTCTGACATCGCTGATGAGGCTGCTGCAGGGCAGAAGCGCCTGAGTAAGAGGACTCTCCGCAAGTCCTGGTTCATTTGGCAGAGCTGGGGACAGATTTGCTACAACTACGAGCGCATGATGGGTCTGGGTTTCTGCCATTGTATGGTGCCGGTCCTAGAAGAGCTCTATGGTGATGACCGCGAGGCAATTGCTGCGGGCCTCAAGCGTCATCTTGCATACTTCAACACCGAAAACACCTGGGGCTCCATCATCCCGGGCATCACCGCGGCAATGGAGGAGGAGCGAGCGAACGGCGCCGATATCGACGACGACATGGAGAACAACCTCAAGACTGCACTCATGGGTCCCATGGCAGGCATCGGCGACTCTGTTACCCAGAGCCTCGTCAAGGTGGTTCTCCTCTCGATTGCAATTGGCCTTGCATCTCAGGGAAGCGCGCTTGGCCCCATCCTGCTCATCGTGCTCTTTAGCATTTATGCTCTTGGTGTTGGCTACTTTTGCTACAACGCGGGCTATCGTTTTGGCAAGAACGCTGTTACTAAGCTACTCGCCGGTGGTCTTGTTAAGCAGCTCACCGAGGGGCTTGGCGCTATGGGCATGATGGTACTCGGCTGCCTGGTTGCCACCGTGATTCCCATTACCTGCCCGCTCACCTTTGAGCTTGCTACAGGAACTATCGAAATTCAAACAATCCTCGATACCATTCTCCCCAAGCTGTTGCCGCTCATCTCGTTCTTGATTACCTATCACTTCATCAAGAAGGGGACCAAACCCACGACCATCATCATCGCGATGTTTGTAATCGCCATCATCCTCTCTCCGCTCGGCATCCTTTCGTAGCGCGGGGTGTGGCGTAAACATCGATTATCAAAGAAGGAGCAAAGCATGTCCTCGCTGATGGAAAAACACCTCGAGACGTTTGGGGTACCTAGGCCGATCATTGGTTGTCTGCACATGCAGGCTCTGCCTGGCACCCCTTATGCCGATGACAAAATGACTCTTGAGGAGCAGATTCGTCGTCTGAAGCAGGATGCGCGTGTCTTGCAGGATGCAGGATTTGATGCCCTCGTGTTTGCGAACGAGGGAGACAGACCTTACCTCACCCCCGTTGGTCCCGAGACGGTAGCAAATTACGTGCGAATTGCTACAGAAGTTGCATCTGAGATACGCGTTCCCTTTGGCTGTGGTGTACTGATTGACCCTATCGCAACGCTTGCTGTTGCAAAGGCGATTGGCGCAAAGTTTGTGAGGACTTATGTGAGCGGTTCCTATGAGGGATTGTTTGGGTCCCAGAAATTCAATCCTGGCGAGATATTCCGTTATCAGCGTCGCGTTGGTGCCGATGATGTAAGGGTGTATACATACTTTGAAGCCCATGCGGGAACATGTCTAGATACGCGCTCGAGTGAGGAGATGCTTGAGGCGGGGGTTGCCAACATGCCTATCGCGGGAGCGCTCTTTGGTGGGGCACACGCTGGGCTTCCGCCGGAGGAGTCCCACATTGTCCACCTAAAGGAGCGTTTCCCCGAGGTGCCTATCATCATCGGTAGCGGTGGAAGGGTGGATAACATTGGGGATCTTCTTCCCCATGCGGACGGCGTTATCGTTGGTACGAGCATTAAGCGCGACGGCATTCTCTGGAACAACGTGGATGCAAGTCGTGCCCAGGCATTCATCAAGGCAGCTAAGGGATAGCTGGTTGCCCTGCCTTTCGTGAAGGCCCCGCACCCACAGGCAAAGTTTGAGAGCCTTGCGGGTGCGGGGTTCCTCTTATGCAACGCTCTTGGGATTCCTGCTCCCTACTCACCCGTCACGTCGCGAAACTCCTGCGTGCCGGCATCGGACCAGGAGGTCTTTCCAGATGCGATGACCTCGCCCGTCTCGTGCACGTATGCGTACTCGTCGAGCAGCGCCGCGTCTTCGATCGACCAGTTGCCATAATCCTCCACAGGGCAGCTCTCCAGCGCAAAGAGCGCGCACGTGCCGTTGGCGGACTCGCGGTCGTAGACGAGAATCACGACCTTCTCGCTGTCCTGGGAGAGAATGACCTGCTCATCACCCTTGGCGTTGTACGTCACCTGGTAGCCGTAGCCCTGCGACTTGAGCGCCGCGTCGTAGACGGCTTTGTAGCCCGCGTCTATCTCCTCGGCCTCCTGCTGAGCGACCTCGGAGGATGTGATGTCTTCATCGGTTGGCGTGGCAGGCGTGTTTGCCTCCGCGTCTGGCAGACCGCCCAGGCTCTCGTCCGCGGCTGCCCGACCTCTCGAGACGCTTCCGTCAAAACCCATGGTCACAAGCTCGTCGCTCTGTTCGGACCCCTTAAGGCGCACCTTGGCGCCCGAGTTCTCCCAGCTCACTTGCCAGCTAGTGGTGCGCACCTGTCCGCCGTCATCCGCGATGCTGGTGTCCACGTGTGAGACTTCGTAGCGGCCCAGCCTGAGGACAAGGCGCGCATCCGCCGGCGAGAAGAACAAGGGCTCGCCAACGGCCTGAAGCTCAAGCGTGAACCTGCCGTCCGGGGAGGTTGACGTGTCCACGGTGCGGACGGCGTAGTTCAGCTCATACGCCAGTGCAACCAAGAGTACCGCCAGCACAACGGTGATTCCGCCGATAACGGCAAGGACGGTCTTTATTACGTGACCGGCTCGGTGCTTTTTGCCGTGGTCGGATGTCATGCTGCCTCCCTCTGCGTTGCGCGGTTACGCATGATGCTAGCAGGACTTTGCCGAGAGACGGCGGGATACAGCCCCTCTTGGGATAGAGTGTTTGTGAGAGGGGGGCGCCATGGAGGACAAGTTTCTCAAGCTTGCGGGGCTGGCGCTTGTGGCGTTTGTTGCCATGGCCGTCATTTTCCAGATTGCAGAGCAGCTGGATACTTTCGCGCGTGGCATCGCATGCGCAGCGGGGATCGGCGTGATGGTGGGGTTGCCCCTTTGTGTGCTGCGCACCTTCTTTGGTGACGATGCGCGCCCTCGGCCGGGTACCTGGAACGGGCTTGTCGCCATGGTTGCAATCTTTGCGTTCTCGCTACTCTTCTACGGGATGTCCGGCCAGCTTGACGGCAGCGCTGCGGCGGCCATGATTATGCTTCCCGGATTCGTAACGCTTCTGGGCATCTTGCGGGGCTGAGCGGGACCAGTGCACTTTACGGTGCGACGTGGTACCGGAGCGACCTTGCGGATATTTGACCGAACTTGACTGATTTTGATTGAAATTGATTGAAACTGCGAGACAATCAACCTAAGCGCGGGGCCCGTACGGCGATTCATTGGGGGAGCGTGCGGGTCTCGCGTCTGTACTGCATTACCATGTCGGCAGAGTGTTCTACCTGCTCTGATATTGCTTTGGGTCTAGGCGAGCCGTGGGGGTGGCGCGCATGCTTGCGCGTGAGCGACAGGACATCATCATTCGGCTCGTGCGCGAGCACGGTTCTGTCACCACGTCAGAGCTCATGTCCATGCTCGGTGCCTCCGAGTCGACTGTCCGCCGTGACCTAGAAATTCTCGACAAGCAGCACCAGCTCAGCCGCGTGCGTGGTGGTGCCACGGCGGTGGTCTCCCGCGCGCGTCTCGTCCTTCACGACGCCTCCGTTGCCCAGAAGCGCGACGTCAACACCGTTGCCAAGCGAGCCATTGGCGCCCGTGCCGCCGCACTCGTAGGCCCAGACGACTTTGTCTACATCGACGCGGGCACCTCGACCATGCAGCTTGCGGAGGCCATCACCCAGACGGAGGCCACGTACTTCACCAACTCGATTCCCCATGCGCAGCTTCTTCTCGCCAAGGGATGCAAGACCTACCTACCTGGCGGGATGGTGAAGCCCCTTACGGAGGCGCTGGTAGGGGAGGCAACCATAGCCTCGCTCGAGAACCTCCACTTTACGTTGGGCTTTTGGGGCACCAACGGCATCTCGCGCGAGGCCGGCTTCACAACACCGGAGTACAGCGAGGCAAAGGTCAAGGAGGTCAGCATGGGGCATACCATGCGTCGCTACGTGCTGGCCGACCAGAGCAAGTTTGACCAGGTATCTCTCGTCACCTTTGCGTCCTTCGAGGACGCGACCATACTCACCGACCGGCTCCCGCCAGACGGGAGCTTTCAGGATGCAGACAACGTCGTGGAGGTAGGGAGCAGCTCATGATTTACACCGTAACGTTCAACCCGTCGCTCGACTACATCGTTCGCCTTGACGACCTTCGCCTGGGCGAGATCAACCGCGTGAACTACGAGCAGGTCCTGCCTGGTGGCAAGGGGATCAACGTCTCCATTGTGCTCTCCAACCTTGGGCACGCGTCCACGGCGCTGGGCTTTGTCGCCGGCTTCACGGGCAAGGAGATCGAGGTGCGCATGAGCGCCTATGGTGCCACCTGCGACTTTATCCAGGTCAAGGAGGGCATGAGCCGCATCAACGTGAAGGCGAAGGCCAAGGAGGAGACGGCCATCAACGGCCTTGGCCCCAAGATCACGCCCGAGGACATCGACGCGCTCTACGCAAAGCTTGACGCCCTCGAGGCCGGTGACCTGCTCGTCATTGCCGGAAACGTGCCCTCGATGCTGCCCTCCGACATCTATGAGCGCATCATGAGCCGCCTCGACGGCCGTGGCATAGACATCGTGGTGGACGCCGAGCGCGACCTTCTCGTGAACGTCCTCCCGTACCACCCCTTCCTGGTGAAGCCCAACAACCACGAGCTGGGCGACATCGTTGGCGCCACCATCGCACACCGCGACGAGGTCGAGCCCTACGCGCGCATGCTGCAGGAGCGCGGTGCCAGGAACGTGCTGGTCTCCATGGGTGGCGAGGGCGCTGTCCTGGTCCCCGAGAAGGGTGACGTTGTCATGAGCGAGGCGCCCAAGGGGACCATGGTCAACACCGTGGGCGCGGGTGACTCGATGGTTGCCGGTTTCCTCACGGGTTGGATCGAGAGCAACGGAGACTACGAGACGGCATTCAAGATGGGCGTCTGCACGGGATCTGCCAGCGCATTCTCGGACAACCTGGCTACACGTCCCGAGGTCGAGGCCCTGCTCGCAAAGATGTAGGCGTTGGGAGAACCTTGCATGGCAGACGACACGCTCGACCAGATACGCGAGAAGTTCTCGCACGACCGCTTTGCGACCGAGGCCTGCGGCTGCAGGGTGGACGAGGCCCGCGCGGGTCATGCGGTTTGCTCGCTCGATCTCACGCCCAAGCACATCAACGAGAAGGGCGTCCCCATGGGTGGCGCCATCTTCACGCTGGCGGACTTTGCGATTGCCGTTGCCTCTAACCTGGGGCGCGTCCCTACGTTCTCGGTTTCGTGCAGCATCGAGTTTCTCAGTGTCGCAAAGGGGCACCGCCTGATTGCCACTGCAGACGTCGATCGCGCGGGCCACACGCTGGGGTTCTATACGGCTGTGGTGACCGACGAGCTAGGCACGCTGGTTGCAAAGATGACGTCTGTTGGGTATGGCAGATAGGCCGATTCGATGCAGACGAAGAACAGCTGCCCCGCCCCTGAGTCCCTCAGCAGCCTTCCTTCCCGCTTGCCCAATAGTCATCCGCACAACCGAGCTGACGGATTATCATCAACCTTACGTGAATTTGTTTGCTTTCGAGCAATTTTCTTTGGAAGGTGGGTACGGTGGACAAGAACTCCAGCATCTGCATCGTCGGCGGTGGCCCCGCGGGACTTTCGCTGGCCATGTACCTCGAGAAGAACGGTTACAACAACTACCGCATCTTCGAGCGCGCGGACCACGTAGGCGGCAAGGCATTCTCGCCGCTCATGAAGGTCAAGAACGCCAACGGCGAGTGGGAGGATCGCACCATCGAGATGGGCGCGGTCATGGGCTGCGACACCTACTTCGCCGTCCACGAGTGCGAGGAATTTGGCGGCACCACGCACGAGGATGGCCCCAAGATGGGCCGCAAGTTCATGAACACCGACGGCACGCCACTAAAGTCAAAGAAGATCGACCTTCTCAAGAAGGTCATGAAGATGAACAAGCTGTCGCGCCTGCTCGACAAGAAGTACAAGGGCTACGACGTCAACGGCCACCGTGGCGTTGCGCAGGGTCGCTACGAGGGTCCGTGCCCCTCGCCGGAGCTCAAGCTCGCGCACATCGAGGGCGAGAACCCCAACCTCAAGGATCTCTCGATGCCGTTCTCGGAGTTCCTCAAGAAGAACGGCTGCGAGGACGCCGAGCTGGTCTGGAAGGGCCCCTTCACCTCGTTTGGCTACGGCTACTTTGACGAGATTCCCGCAGCTTACGTCCTCAAGTACCTCGACGCCTTTACCGTGAGGCAGTTCCTCTCCACCGGCAAGCTCTGGACCTGGAAGAACGGCACCCAGTCCATCTGGCAGGGCGTGAACGACCACCTCAAGCACCCGGCCGAGCTCAACAGCACCATCACGTCCATCCGTCGCACGCCCGAGAAGGTCTACGTCACCGTGAACGGCGGCGAGGAGCAGGCCTTTGACAAGCTGGTCATCTGCACGCCGCTTGAGCTCTTCCTGGAGTACGGCGACGCCAATCAGGCCGAGCATGAGCTCTTCTCCAAGATCGTGCACAAGGAGTACTTCACGATGGCCGTGCGCACGGACGAGGACAAGGCGCCGGAGATCTCGTACTACTACTTTGACAACATGACGCCCGAGACCCGCGGCCACCTCATGGTCTTCTACCACCGCTGGCCGGACGCCGGCCCGCAGCCGCTGGTCACCTTCACGCTGCGCAACCACGAGGGCATGGAGGACGTGCCGTTTGACGAAGCACGCGACACCACGCTTGCCGACATGGCAAAGTCTGGCCTGCCGGTGACCAAGACAGAGCGCATCGACGACTGGTACTACTTCCCGCACGTGAGCTCTGCGGACTACGCGGATGGCTGGTACGACAAGGTCGAGGCCATGCAGGGCGAGAACAACACCTTCTACGCCGGCGAGGTCATGGCCTTTGGCGACATGGAGGAGACGGCCGAGTACTCCCGCGACCTGGTGAGGCGATTCTTCGCATAGGGGCAAGTGGGATGTGTGCCGTGGCGGCGTCGGGGTCCGTAGGGGCTCCGGCGCCGCTTTTTGGGTTCGTGGGTACAGGGGTTCTCGTTTTCCCGGCACTTCTCGGCGCGCGAATTACGCACGGCTGAGGGAGACTGCGACAAAAGCCCAGCACCACACAAAGCTGAATTGCGATCGTGCGTAGTTTGACGGGCGAGAAGGGGTCCGTCGGTTGCGGAGGCCGCTACCTGCGGCTCTGGGCATTGCCGTCGCGCCAGGTGGCGTAGGTCACGGCTGCCGCAACGCCCATTGCGAGCAGATCGAATATCCCTGCGTTCAACGTGTTGAGCGTACCGCCACCCACATAGCCCAGCGCCGCCTTGTGCGCACGGCGGACCGGTCCGCGAACGGTTGCTGCAAGGGTAGGTGCCGTGGGCTGTTCGGTTCTGGCCATGCGTGCTCGCATTCGCTCTGCTTGGGGTAATAACGGGCACTCTATTCGCAATGTGTCCGAGAAACGGTGCGGGGTCGTAGGCTTCGCCGTGGCCCTCTTACTGCAGGCCCATCCCTGCCGTACCATACGATTCACTAGGGCAATCCGAGGAGGTCCGCATGTCTCGCAGCAACTCCGCGCCACGCGCCATCGAGGTCCGCGGCGCGCGCGTGCACAACCTCAAGAACGTCGACGTATCCGTGCCGCTTGGCGAGCTGGTGGGAATCGCGGGCGTTTCGGGCTCCGGCAAGTCGAGCCTGGCGCTGGGGGTGCTCTACGCCGAGGGCAGCCGCCGCTATCTCGAGGCGCTCTCGACCTACACCCGCCGGCGCCTCACGCAGTCTAACCGCGCCGACGTGGACCTTGTCGAGCACGTGCCTGCCGCCCTTGCGCTGCGCCAGCGCCCGGGGGTGCCGGGCGTCCGCTCGACCTTTGGCACCTCGACCGAGCTGTTGAACGGCCTACGCCTGCTCTTCTCGCGCGTGGGCTCGTACACCTGCCCAAACGGCCACCGTTGCCCGCCAACCATGAACGTTGCCCTTGAGCAGCCCATCGTCTGCCCCGTGTGCGGCGAGAAGTTCTATGGCCGCGGTGCAGAGGAGCTGGCCTTCAACTCGACTGGTGCCTGTCCCACCTGCGGCGGGACCGGCGTTTCTCGCGTGGTCGATGAGTCCACGCTCGTGCCGGACGAGAGCCTCAGCATCGACGAGGGTGCGGTCAAGCCCTGGGGAAGTCTCATGTGGAGCCTCATGGCAGACATCGCACGTGACTCAGGCGTTCGCACAAACATCCCCTTTCGCGACCTCACGCCGCAGGAGCGCGAGTTCGTCCTGCACGGTCCCGCCGAGAAGCACCACCTTCTCTATCACAACGAGAAGACCAATACCGCCGGCGAGATGGACTTCACCTACTACAGCGCCGTCTACTCCGTCGAGAACGCGCTTGCCCGCGTGAAGGACGAGAAGGGCATGAAGCGCGTCGCCAAGTTCCTGCGTGAGGGACCGTGCCCGGACTGCCACGGCACGCGACTCTCGGCCGCGGCGAGAGACCCGCAGGTACGCGGTATCAACCTGGCTGAGGCCACGGCGCTGACGCTGGATGAGCTTGCCGCGTGGCTGCCTGGTGTGGCGGCGACGCTGCCGGCCGAGGTCGCACCCATGGCCGAGCAGATCGTGGCGACCATGGCCGAGCCCATCGCCCGCCTGAGGCAGCTGGGCCTGGGCTACCTGGCGCTGGACCGCGCCAGCTCAACGCTCTCCAACGGCGAGCGACAGCGCGTGCAGCTTGCCCGTGCCGTGCGCAATCGCACGACGGGCGTGCTCTACGTGCTCGACGAGCCGTCGATTGGCCTTCACCCGTCGAACGTGGAGGGGCTTCTCGGCGTGGTGGACGACCTTCTCGCCGACGGCAACTCCGTCGTGGTGGTCGACCACGACGTGCGGGTGCTGCGCCACGCGGACCACCTCATTGAGGTGGGTCCGGGCTCTGGCGAGAAGGGCGGCACCATCATCTGCCAGGGGAGCGTTGAGGAGGTCGAGAGGGACGGGGCTTCTCGCATAGCGCCCTTCCTCTCGGGCGAGCGCGTGATTCGCACTCGGCGGCGCGCCGAGAGCAGCGCCATGTTTGACCTGGGGCGCATTCATCTGGAGACGGGCCAGATCCACACCGTGCGACCGCTCTCCGTTGACATGCCGCAGGGTCGCATGGTGGCCGTGACCGGCGTCTCGGGATCGGGCAAGACGACGCTGGTGCTCGAGAGCCTGGTGCCCGCGCTCCAGGCGGGCATTGCGGGGGAGGCGCTGCCCGCGCATGTGCGCACCTGCGACGCGCCCGGCATTCGGCGCGTGTGCCTCATCGACTCCACGCCCATCGGCGCGAACGTGCGCTCGACGGTGGCCACGTACTCGGGCGTGATGGACGACCTGCGTCGCGCCTTCGCCCAGACCACCGACGCCAAGGCCCGCGGCCTGCATGCGGGGGACTTCTCGTACAACACGGGGTCGCTCCGGTGCCCCACCTGCGACGGAACGGGAACTATATCGCTTGACGTGCAGTTTCTTCCCGATGTCGAGATTGACTGCCCAGACTGCCACGGCTCGCGTTATGCGCAGACGGCATGGGAGGTCCGCCGGCACACCACGCGTGGCGCAGGTGGCGAGAAGGGCGACTACTTGAGCCTGCCGCAGCTCATGGAGATGACCGTGGACGAGGCGCTGGGGCGGCTTGGCCGGCTGCGCCGTGTGGCGGCCAAGCTGCAGACGCTCTCGGACATTGGCCTGGGCTACCTCACGCTGGGCGAGGCCACGCCGGCGCTCTCTGGCGGAGAGGCTCAGCGCCTCAAGCTCTCGAGCGAGATCGGCCGCAGCCAGGAGGGCACGCTCTTCGTCTTCGACGAGCCTACGATTGGCCTGCACCCGCTCGACGTTGAGGTGCTTCTCGGCGTGCTGCAGGGGCTGGTGGAGCACGGCGCAACCGTGGTGGTGATTGAGCACGACCTGGACATGATTGCCAACGCCGACTACGTGATTGACGTGGGTCTGGGCGGCGGCGAGGAGGGCGGCCGCATCGTGTGCGCCGGGGCGCCGGAGGAGGTTGCTGGGTGCGCGGCCTCGGTGACCGGGCGGTACTTGGCCGAGGAGCTGGGGGCGCCTGCCCGGAGCTGATTGCGTCTCTGCACGGGTACACATTCGTGATGCGAAGCTGTATCGACCTGCGCGCGCTACACATTCGGGTACGAACCTGTATCGCGCGGGGGTTCCGGCCGATACACATTCGGGTACGAACCTGTATCGCGCGCAGGATGCTACACATTCGGGCGACGAATGTGTATCGGCCGATTGCCGTGACGCCCGCGACGCGAACGGCGGTGCTGGTAAACTCTGCGCAGGCACACGGGCGCGCGCCCAACCTGGGACGGAGGGGTCATGGACATCCGACGCATGCTGGCGGGCAGGCTTCGTACTCACGAGCGAGAAGACCCTTTGCCCCTTTGGACGCCGTGGGGAGAGGAGCTTCTCGCGCGGGACGAGAAGGGCGCCGGCCTCGGCGGTCCCAGCGACGTCAACCGCGCAAGCTCTCCAGCCACGCATCCTCATCCCCAGTTTGCCCGCAGCGCTTGGGGGAGTCTCAACGGCTGGTGGGAGTGTGCGTTTGTCGCCAGCCCCGGAGGCGACGCGCCGGAGCGCACAGCCGCCGTACCAGCGACGTTCTCCCAGCGCATTCGCGTGCCCTTCTCGCCAGAGGCTTTGCTCTCGGGTGTGGGACGCCAGCTCAAGCCGGACGAGCTGCTGTGGTATCGGCGCTCGTTCGAAGCGCCCGCGCTCGTTGCCGGCGAACGACTGCTCCTCCACTTCGACGCCGTGGACTACGCATGCGCCTGCTACGTGAATGGGCGTCTCGCGGGCACGCACAGCGGCGGCTACCTGCCCTTCTCGTTCGACGTGACAGACCATCTGGCACCGGGCGAGAAAAACGAGCTTCTCCTGTGCGTCCGCGATCCCAGCGACACCGAGCCGCACCCGCGTGGAAAGCAGCTCCTCCAGTGCGGGACCATCTGGTACACCGCGCAGAGCGGCATCTGGCAGGACGTGTGGTGGGAGCGTGTGCCCGAGAACCGCGTCGAGGAGCTGCTCGTCGACGCCAGCCCGCATGCTGGCGATGTCACGGTGTGTGCCCGGGTGGTGCGGCCGGGCGAGGAGCTGCGCGTGTCGCTCCTCTCGGCAGACGGGACGCTCGTCGCCAGCGGCTCGGCGGTGGCTGGCGAGAACAGCCTGGCCGTTCGTGCCCCCGTTGACACGCCGCACCTGTGGTGCCCGGATGACCCCTATCTCTACGGTCTGCGCATCGAGTACGGCACAGACGTGGTGACGAGCTACTGCGCCTTTCGCACTGTTTCCGTAGAGCCGGACGCCGCGGGTGTGCCGCGCTTCTGCCTCAACCACCAGCCGCTCTTCCTGCGCGGTCTTCTCGACCAGGGCTACTGGTCAGACGGCCTTCTCACGGCGCCCTCGGCAGACGCGCTTGAGGCAGACATCAAGACTGCAAGGGACCTCGGCTTCAACATGCTGCGCAAGCACATCAAGGTTGAGCAGGACCGCTGGTACTGGCTCTGCGACCGCATGGGCATGCTTGTCTGGCAGGACATGGTGAGCGGCGGCACGGCTCCCTACGACATGTGGCAGGTCAACCAGAAGCCCAACCTGTCCCGCCTTGCCTGTGGACGCTTCCGAGACGACACCCCGTCCCACCAGGCACGGCTCTCCTCGGCAGACCCTGCCTATCAGGAGGAGTGGACGCGCGACTGCGAGGGTACGGTTCGCTACCTGCGAAGCCATCCCTGCATCGTGGCGTGGGTCCTCTTCAACGAGGGTTGGGGGCAGTTCTGTGCGCGCGACGCTGTGCGCCGCGTGCGCGCGATCGACCCCACGCGGCCCATCGACGCTATCAGCGGGTGGTTCGACCAGGGCTGCGGCGACTTTGTGAGCGAGCATAACTACTTCCGCAAGCTGCGCGTGCACCTGCCGCGGGGCTCTTCTCGGGCGTTCGTGATCTCGGAGTTTGGCGGGCTCACCTGGCACGTCGATGACCACAGCTCATTCTCGGAGCCGTATGGCTATGCGGGCTTCAAGAGCCTGGAGGAATGGCGCCGTGCGGTGCGGGCGCTTCTCGACGAGGCATGCGCGCTCGAGGCCAGGGGTCTTTCCGGGTACGTGTACACGCAGCTCTCGGACGTGGAGGAGGAGACCAACGGCCTTCTCAGCTACGATCGCCGGGTTAACAAGCTGCTGTTCTAGGCGCTGCAGTCGACTGACGACCAAAGGGTGCTACCGAGAACAAATTCGACGGAATTTACCTCCCACGGGGACCCAAAATGTCGAAATAGTTCTCAGCAGCACCCGGTTAAAGCACCGGTTGAATTAATACGAGGAAAGCCTGTAACTCCCGACAATGCTGGACCAGCATTTGTTTCGAAAGTTATAACTCGTTTCAAATAAGCTGCGGCCTTGTTGCACATAGATATATGCATCCAGCTCCATCACTTCGCCTGCCACGAAAGTGGCAGGCGAAGTGATGGAATGGCTCATGCTGCCTTTTTACTATGCATTACCAAGGAGGAGAGATGCGAACAATCGAGCTCATACATGCGTTGCTTGATGACGGGGGTGACTCCCTCGAAGCGCTTGCCCAGCGTTTCGGAGTGAGTGCTCGCACCGTGCGCTCGCACGTCCATGCGGCGAATCAAGTACTTGAGGGGGTTGCCCAAATTAGATTCGCAAGGAAAGTTAATGCATACGAGCTCGAGGTCCTTGATGAAGATGGATTTCAAGCTTGGCTTGACCGAGGAACAAGAATTGAAAAAGAGCAGTCTGGCTCGTTTAATCGCGTTCCCCGCATCCTCAATTACCTTCTGCTAACCAATGCCTGGGTACGAATTCCAGATCTTGCAGAGCGTCTCTTCGTCTCTTCTCAAAGCGTTTCGGTAGATTTGCGTGAAGTTGAAGCTGAACTATCCAACTTTGGTCTCTTGCTTGTAAAGCGCCCACGGTATGGAATTCGAGTTGAGGGCCCGGAAATCAATAGGCGGACATGCCTTGCTTCGGTTATTTCTTCTTCTCTTGTGGGTTGTGCTGAGAATGCTGAGGAGCTATCTAAGCAAGCCAAACTAATTGGCAAGACTGTTGAGCGGGTACTTGGGGAGAACAACTTCTCGATTAGTTCTATGGCATTCCAGAATCTCGTAGTGCACCTCGTGGTTGCTATCGAGCGAATAGAGCAGGGTTGCTATGTTCCTATGGATTCCGAGCAGTTAGAGCGCTTGATGGCTTTGCCTGAAAGCATCACTGCACAACAGCTCGCAAAGGCTATCGGGAACGACTTCGGAATGGCCCTTCCAAACTCGGAGGTTGCGTTTATTACCATTCACCTTGCGGGGAAGCATTCTATTGATGCTCTTGCTCAAGAGGTTGATGCGGATGGTACGGTAATAAGCGGTAGTGTCTGGGATGTGGTTGGTGAAATACTCGAGGCCGTTCGGCTTTCTATGCGGATAGACCTTCGCAGCGATCTTGAGTTGCGAATGAATCTCGCTCGCCATATTGTGCCGCTTTCGGTAAGGCTTCGATATTGCATGCCTGCGAGGAACCCGTTGCTCGAGGAGACCAAGCTGCGCTATCCACTTGCGTGGTCAATGGCGCTTGAAGCGGGGAAAGTGCTTGAGCATCGTTACGGTGCCATACCCAATGGGGACGAGACTGGCTTTCTTGCTTTGTCCTTTGCACTTGCATTGGAGCGTCGGAGGACCCCAGCGCGCAAGATGCGTGTGCTGGTCGTCTGCGCTTCTGGCATGGGGAGCGCACGGTTGCTTCGCCAGCGTTTTAATACGGAGTTCGGCGAGTTGCTTGAGCAGTGCGATACATGCGACGCGGCAAGTGTGGCGGCAAAAGATCTTGCCGACGTTGATTACGTTTTCTCTACGGTTCCATTGCCCAATCTTCCGGTTCCGGTTTGCCAGATTAACTACTTTTTCGATAAGGATGCCGGAGATGGCATACGGCGCATTCTAGAAAGAACTCCAGGATTCAATGCGGAAGCCCTGTTTTCCCGTGAGCTGTTCTTTCCCCACGTGAAAGTAAAGGATAAGAACTCGCTTCTTGACATGATGGGCTCAGCAATGGTTGATGCCGGTGTCGCTGGACCTCAACTTCTATCGTCAGTAAGACTTCGTGAGGACGCGGCACCAACTTGTTTTGGAAACTACGTGGCCATGCCCCATCCAATGGAGCCTGTGGGGAGTAGGACCTTCGTGGCGGTTGCCCTTTTAGATGACCCCATTTGCTGGGATGAGTGGGGGCATGACGTACGTGCGATATTTCTTGTCTCTTATCAAAGCGGAGGTCAAGTCTCTGACGAAGCCTTTTCGCTGCTCGCAGACCTGTTTACTAATAACCAAGCAATTGAAAGGCTTATTGAAGAGCAGAGCTTTGAATGCCTGCTCGAAGAACTCGGGAAGGTGACTGAACAATGAGTACTGAGAATGATATGCAAGCAGATGATGAGATGCAGGAAATATCACTGGGGATTATCGCATCGTCAGGCCAAGCGCGCAGCCTTGCCTTTCAAGCGCTTGCGAAGGCCCGGAATGGAAACTACGGCGAAGCTCATGAGCTCCTGGAAGATTCAAAGCAGGCTGCTTTATCTGCGCATGAGTGTCAGACACATCTGCTTACCCGTGAGGCATCTGGAGAACACGTCGGCATAGATGTGCTCCTCGTGCATGCTCAAGACCATCTCATGACGTCAATGCTTGCCCAGGAGTTAATCGAGGAACTCATTCTCCTCTACGAAAAGAAAGCTGATCGAGGGGAGGTGTGTGTCTGAATTTAGTCCTGCAGTTAAGGGTTCTAGATAGTTGCGAATGGAGGGATACATGAAAGTACTGCTAGTTTGCGCGGGTGGGATGTCCACGAGCATCATCATGAAAAAGATGCGAGATTACGCAAGGACAAACGACATAGATGACTTTGAGGTTCAGGCAACTGGTGTTGGGAGTTTCCGCGATGTCATCGACGCGTTTGATGTTGTTCTGCTTGGCCCACAGATTTCTTATCGGTTTGATGAAATAGCTGGTGTAGCAGGTTCCAAGAAACCGGTCGGTGTGATTGCGCCCACCGACTATGCTCTCGGCAATTGCCAAGCGATCTTCAAGCAAGTTGAGAGCTTGCTCAAAGGCGAGTAACCAAGCAACTGCCATTTATTCCATCGCATTAATCATGTTAGGAAACATTATGGCCAATGCACAAGACAAACTCATGAAGGCACTTATGCCCGTTGCAACTTGGGTGGAGAAACGGAAGCATCTTCAAGCTGTCAAGGATGGCATGATTGGTGCCACCGCATTTATCATCGTGGGATCGATGTGCCTTATTCCAATGGCTCTGATGAACCTTATTGGCTCTGGGCCAGTCTATGACTTCCTTGGAAGAATCAACCCCTTCTTTTTGAAGATTGCCGGGTTCACTAATGACTATATCGGCCTCTACGCTGCATATCTGATTGCTCGATCACTCGCAAAGCGAGACGAAATCGATGGGCCAATCATTGGAATCAATGCAGTAGTTGTCCAACTGATTCTCACGGGATTCTCCCTTGATGGGGTGGACGGTGCCGTTGCCACTGCATACTTTGGATCTCAGGGGCTGTTCGTGAGCATCATTTCGGGGCTCATTACGGTCGATATCACGCAGCTATTCATCACTAGGGGATGGGTTATCAAGCTTCCAGATAGCGTACCCGAGATGGTCGCTAACAGCTTTAGTGCGCTGATTCCTGTAGCGGCGACATGCGGAATTGCCTCGCTCATCACTGTCGTGTCCCAATCTGCTGCAGGACAGGTCTTCCCTGCCTTGCTCCAGACACTTCTTGCTCCTGCCATCACTTCGATGGATACGCTTCCAGCACTCCTTATTGTGATTTTCCTCACGCAGCTCCTATGGTTCTTTGGGCTTCATGGTCCTTCTATTACCCAAGCGGTGTGGGCGCCATTTGCCATTGCCTACGCAACGGAGAACGTGGCGGCATATGCTGCGGGAGAAGCCGCCACGCATGTGTTCACCTATGGCTTCTATTACAACATCCTTCAGGTGACGGGCTCGGGTCTTACTTTGGCCCTCGTGGTATTCATGATGCTTTCGAAGTGTGAGACCTATAAGGCAGTCGGTAGAGCTGCAATTGTCCCCTCCCTCTTTGGAATCAACGAGCCCGTAATCTTTGGCCTTCCTATCATGCTCAACCCATTTATGTTCGTTCCCTTTGTTCTTGGGCCTCTCGTTCCGACCATCATTGCTTGGTTCGCCTTTAAGAGCGGTCTCGTTGGAATGCCCGTCGCAGTACCGCCAGGATTTATGCCTCCCGGAGTCGGAGCTTTTCTTATGACATATGACTGGAAGGCAGTTGTGTTGGTGTTCGTGCTTCTCGGTGTCATGGCCGTCTTTTACTACCCGTTCTTTAAGGCAATGGAACGTGAGACGCTTGCTCGCGAGAAGCAGCAGGAGACCGAGGCTCACGAGGCCTAGGTCAACGGTTCGACTACCAAGGAGGTAGCAGATGGAAAACGCAGGGAAGAATAGTATTTCGGTCGTCATCGCGGGAGGTGGGAGCACCTATACGCCAGAAATCATTCTGATGCTCCTTGCTAATCTCGACAGGCTTCCGCTGCGTTGTATCAAGCTGTATGACAATGACGGAGAGCGTCAGGGAAAGCTTGCATCGGCAGTGAAAATACTCATTGAGGAACGCGATCCCTCGATTGAGTTTGTTGCAACTACCGATCCGAAGATTGCCTATACAGATGTTGATTTCTGCCTAGCTCATATTCGTGTTGGTCAGCTTCCCATGCGTGAGCTGGATGAGAAAATCCCCCTGAAATATGGAGTTGTTGGTCAGGAGACATGTGGACCTGGCGGTCTGGCATACGGACTGCGTTCTATCCCGGGCGTGATTGAGAACATTGACTACATGGAGAAGTATTCTCCAAATTGTTGGATGCTCAATTATTCCAATCCTGCGGCAATTGTTGCCGAGGCGTGTAGGAGGCTTCGACCTCATTCCCGCGTAATCAACATTTGCGACATGCCCATTGGGCTTGAAGATTCCTTTGCGCGGATTCTTGGTTTCAAGTCTCGTAAGCAACTTGACTACCGGTATTTTGGGCTAAACCACTTTGGCTGGTATACGTCGGTGAAAGACCCCGACGGCAACGAACTGCTTCCCAAGCTCGTAGAGCATGAACTTAAGTATGGAAACACCATGCCCGGAGAGAGCATGGATGACTATACCGACCATACTTGGTATGACACCGCATTGAAGGTCAAGGATATTGTTTCCCTTGATCCATCGATGGCACCAAACTCGTATCTCCAGTACTACCTCTTCCCGGACGACATGGTTGCCCATTCTGACCCTCAATACACTCGAGCTAATATGGTTATGGATGGCCGAGAAAAGCGCGTATTTGGGGAATGTGCACGTATCGCAGAGGCCGGCACCGCAGAAGGCACTTCTTTGAGGATTGGTATTCATGCAGAGTTCATTGTTGACCTGGCAACGGCACTCGCTTTCAATACGCATGAAAGAATGCTGCTGATTGTTCCGAACAACGGAGCAATTGAGAATTTTGATCCCAAGGCAATGGTCGAAATTCCCTGCATTGTCGGCAAGGACGGTTACGAGCCACTTTCTATCGGTACCATTCCGACTTTCCAGAAGGGGCTTATGTATGAGCAGGTTTGTGTAGAGAAGCTGGTTGTTGATGCATACGAACAGCATAGCTATCTCAAGATGCTCCAGGCGATGAGCCTCTCAAAGACCGTTCCCTCCGCAAATGTTGCGAAGAAGATTCTCGATGAGCTTATCGTTGCAAATGAGGGCTACTGGCCAGAGCTCCACTAGCATTTCTGACCGCTGGTACCTTGCAGGCATAGCCCTGCAAGGTACCCCTTTTAGTTGGAGGTTACGATGGAAGAAAACTATTCGATATGGGAACATGCGCACACAAACCACGGCATAGAGGTGGACGAAGCGGTTTCCGCTCTGCAAAAGTGTATCCGACGGGCTCGCGAGGAAGATGCCGCAAGGTTTGCGTACGAATTGTATACGACAAGCCCAGCTCTGCTAGAAAAGGTCTGGAGTCGTCTTGAGTCGATTTCCGTGGAAGATATTGGATTCGGAAACCTCGATGCAGCAGTATATGTGCATACCCTCAACGAGATGCGCAAGAATTATCCCTACGATGATCCAGATCAACCGATGTTCTTCGTTCATGCGATTCGGATTCTCTGTCGGAGTGAAAAGGATCGCTCGAGCGATTTCCTGAAGAACATCATTATTAAAACGGCTGCGATGGGGCAGGTGCCTGAGGTCCCTGACATTGCGCTCGACAAGCATACACGTCGCGGTCGTAAACTCGGCCGAGGATCGCGCGAGTTCTATGAAGAGGGATGTCTGGTCTTCCCCCAAGCTAACGTTGACAATGACTACCGAGCACGATACGGCAAGGTTCTCGAGGAGTATTCCCCTGACAAAGCGGAACCGGGCGCTTTCAAGTTCGTTGCCGGGCGTTTCTAGGAAGGCTACCGATTGACGTGAAAGATGGTATTACGCAGAAAGGAAGTTCCTCGCCTCGAGTACTTGACGCGAAATTGGCCATCTCAATTATCGCTTCGGGCAGCCTAGCCTTCTGCGCAATCGTTTTCGAGACTTCAACAAACGTTGCCATCCCAGTCATGATGTCAGAATTGGGAGTGGATACTGCAACTATTCAGTGGATTACATCCGCGTATTTGCTGGTGTTATCTGTGACGATACCCGTATTCCCAGTTCTTAAGTCACGCTATCCCCTGCGGTGCCTTTTTACTGCTTCAACTCTTGCCTTCGTAGCGGGAACGATTCTGTGCTGCACTTCTGTCTCATTTCCCCAGCTCCTGACCGGCAGAATAATTCAGGGGCTGGGGACCGGCGTTGCAATGCCCCTCATGTTCAACATGGTTGTTGATCAGGTGCCCCTTGATCATCTGGGCATGATGATGGGTGTTGCCTCGCTCATCATCTCATTGGCGCCGGCTATTGGGCCTGCATACGGTGGGGTCGTACTAGAAGAATTTGGTTGGCGCGCAATGTTTGCATTTTCGATTCCCCTCCTCGCTGCAGCTTTCTTAGCAGGATTAGCCTGCATAAGACAGACAACAGAACTGGATAGGCGTCCGTTCGACGTGGCTGGATTCCTATTTGTCGCACTTGGATTTCTCTTGATTGTTGTGGGCGTGAACCGTCTCTCAAACGGTGGTATTACAGCTCTCGTCGTTGTTCTCCTCTTGGTAGGTACAGCTCTTCTCGTTCAATTTGTGAAGCATGTGAGATGTGCTCAGAATCCTTTGGTATCGCCTGAAGTATTTTCCTCAACGAGATTCATGGCCTCGGTGGCTGCTATCGCAAGTACATCCATGGTATGTCTCGGATATGCGTGGCTCATTCCCAATTACGCGCAAATGGCCATTGGTGCGGGCGCAAAAGTTTCTGGTCTTGTGATGATTCCAGGCTGCGTGGCGACCATGCTGCTCTCTCCGGTTGCTGGTCGACTTCTCGATAGAATCGGACCGCGTTTTCCAATTGCAGCGGGTGCTACATTGATGCTAATAGGTGCAATTCTGCTATGCACCCGCCCACTGAATGGCGCCTGGGGATTGGCAGTGTGGTATCTGCTTTCAGGAATGGGTCAAGGTTTCTTGGCTAGTCCTTCGATGACTTATGGTCTATCTTCTCTCAACGATGGCCTGCGGGCTGATGGAACTTCGGTATGCAACGCACTTCAGCAGTTGGGTGGCTCAATAGGCGTGAGCTCGGTTGCGGCGGCTGTGGGGGCTGCCCAAATCTCTGCGGGGGATAATACAGCTGGGATGATAATGGGCGGGCAGATGGCATTCGTGTTGTTGACGTTAGTTGTGGTAGGTGTTGCTGTCTTCTCGACGATTGCTTTGAGGTTTGCGGAACCATAGCGTCCCTTAGAGCTAAATCAGTCAAGCTAGGAGCTACTAGCGCTGGCTGGCATCCCTTAGACGGGCTTCGCTGCTGAACCAACCAGGGCTGATCCGCTATCCATGCCGCTATGTCAACCCGGTGCAGCCGAGAACAAATTCGACGGAATTTACCTCCCGCGCGGCCCAAAATGTCGAAATAGTTCTCAGCAGCACCGGGGCGACGAGCAGCATCGGGGCGACAAAAAACGGGGGCGACCGCATGGCGGCCATCCCCCGTGGGTGCGCATCTCTCGCACGTGCCTACATGTGCTCGTGGCAGGTGCGCGCAATCACGTCGAGCTGCTGCTCGCGCGTGAGGTCGATGAACTTCACCGCATAGCCGGAGACGCGGATCGTGAAGTTGGCATACTCGGGCTTCTCGGGGTGCTCCATCGCGTCCTTGAGCTTCTCGACGCCAAAGACGTTGACGTTCAGGTGGTGCGCGCCGTTGGAGAAGTAGCCGTCAAGCACGTTCACCAGGTTGCCAACGCGCTGCTGCTCGTCGGTGCCAAGCGCGCCGGGGTTGATGGTCTGCGTGTTGGAGATGCCGTCGAGCGCATACTCGTAGGGCAGCTTCGCCACGGAGTTGAGGCTGGCGAGAAGGCCGTTCTTCTCAGCGCCGTAGCTGGGGTTGGCGCCGGGCGAGAAGGGCGTGAACGCCGCACGGCCGTCGGGCAGTGCTCCGGTTGCCTTGCCGTACACCACGTTGGACGTGATGGTGAGGATGGACGTCGTGGGCTCGGAGTTGCGGTAGGTGTGGTGCTTCTTGATCTTGGTCATGAAGGTCTTGAGCAGCCACACGGCGATGTCGTCGGCGCGGTCGTCGTCATTGCCGTAACGGGGGAAGTCGCCCTCGGGCACGTAGTCCACAACCAGGCCGCTCTCGTCGCGCACGGTGCGAACGCGGGCGTACTTGATGGCCGAGAGCGAGTCCACCACGTGGCTGAAGCCCGCGATGCCGGTGGCAAAGGTGCGGCGCACGTCGGTGTCGATGAGGGCCATCTCAGCGGCCTCGTAGTAGTACTTGTCGTGCATGTACTGGATGAGGTCGAGGATGTTCACGTACAGGCTGGCCAGCCAGTCCATCATGATGTCGAACTTGTGCATGACCTCGTCGTAGTCGAGGTACTCGCTCGTGATGGGGGCGAGCTCGGGGCCGACCTGCATGTGGTTGCCCTGCTTGTCGGTGTACTTGAGGTCCTTGCCGCCGTTGATGGCGTAGTTTAGGCACTTGGCGAGGTTCGCGCGGGCACCAAAGAACTGCATCTCCTTGCCGGTCTGGGTGGCCGAGACGCAGCAGCAGATGCTGTAGTCGTCGCCCCACACCGGGCGCATGACGTCGTCGTTCTCGTACTGGATCGAGCTGGTGGTGATGGAGATCTTGGCCGCGTAGCGACGGAAGGCCTGGGGCAGGCGCTTGGAGTAGAGCACCGTGAGGTTGGGCTCGGGCGCGGGACCCATGTTCTCGAGCGTGTGCAGGAAGCGGAAGTCGTTCTTGGTCACCATGTGGCGGCCGTCCTGGCCAAGGCCGGCCATCTCGAGTGTTGCCCACACGGGGTCGCCGGAGAACAGCTCGTTGTAGCTGGGGATGCGCGCGAACTTGACCATGCGGAACTTGAGGACCAGGTGGTCGATGAGCTCCTGCGCCTGCGTCTCGTCGAGCTTGCCGGCCTCGAGGTCGCGCTGGATGTAGATGTCCAGGAATGTGGAGATGCGGCCCACGGACATGGCGGCGCCGTTCTGGGTCTTGATGGCGGCCAGGTAGCCAAAGTAGAGCCACTGCACGGCCTCGTGCGCGTCGCGTGCGGGCTGCGAGATGTCGTAGCCGTAGAGCTTGGCCATCTCCTTCATGCCCCTGAGGGCGCGGATCTGCTCGGCAATCTCCTCGTGCAGGCGGATGACGTCGTCGGTCATGGTGCCGTCGCCGCAGTTGAGGAGGTCCTCCTGCTTCTTGGCGATGAGGAAGTCGATGCCGTAGAGCGCCACGCGGCGGTAGTCGCCCACGATGCGGCCGCGGCCGTAGGTGTCGGGCAGGCCGGTGATCACGTGGCTGTGGCGGGCAGCGCGCATCTCGGGGGTGTAGGCGTCAAAGACGGCCTGGTTGTGGGTCTTGCGGTACTCGTTGAAGATCTGGTCATACTTGGGGTTGATCTTGTAGCCGTAGCTCTCGGCCGCCTGCTGGGCCATCTTGATGCCGCCGTAGGGCATGAAGGCGCGCTTCAGGGGCTTGTCGGTCTGGAGACCAACGACCTTCTCGAGATCCTTGAGCTCGGGGTCAATGTAGCCGGGGCCATACGCGGTGAGGCCCGAGACAACCTCGGTCTCGCAGTCAAGCACGCCGCCGTTGGCGCGCTCCTGCTTCTGGAGCTCCTGAACCTTACCCCAGAGCTTGTCGGTGGCCTCGGTGGGACCGGCGAGGAACGACTCGTCGCCGTCGTACTGGGTGTAGTTGCGCTGGATGAAGTCGCGGACGTTCACGTCGTCCGTCCAGTGACCCGCCGAGAAGCCATGCCATTCTTCACGTAGTGCCATGCGTTCCTCCTGTAGTTGCTATGCCTGCGGAAGCCCCGACACGGCTGCGCCGAGGATTCGTTCCGCGTTTTCCACACGTTCCTTGCTGGGCGGCTGGGTGTCGCGCAGCGTGTAGGGTATGCCGAGCTCGTCCCACTTGTAGACGCCCAGGCTGTGATAGGGGAGCACGTCCACGCGGCGAACGTTCGAAAGCGTCCTGATAAAGTCTGCGGTGCGGTGGAGGTACTCGTCGTTGTCGGTGATGCCAGGGACCAGCACGTGGCGGATCCACACGGGAACGCCTGCGTCAGATAGCCAGCGCAGGGCGTCGAGGATATTCTCGTTGGAGTGGCCGGTGAGGGCGCGGTGCTCGGCGGGGTCGATGTGCTTGATGTCTGCGAGAACCAGGTCACAGGCGGCCATGATGCGTTCCCATGCCTGGTAGAACGGCTGCTGGCGGGTGAAGGGCGCGAGCGAGGTGTCCAGGCACGTGCTGATGCCGCGGGCATGGGCAGCCTCGAAGAGTTCTGCCACAAATTCCGGCTGGAGCAGCGCCTCGCCGCCCGAAACGGTAATGCCACCCTCACGCCCCCAGTAGCTGCGGTAACGTTCTGCCTGGTCGAGCAGCTCGGCCGGCTCCATGAGGGTGCCGCGGTCAAGTGCCCAGGTATCGGGGTTGTGGCAGTAGCGGCAGCGCATGGGGCACCCCTGGAGGAAGACAATGAAGCGCACGCCCGGGCCATCCGCCGACCCAAACGACTCCGTCGAGTGAACGCGTCCCTGCATGGCTTGCCTCCGCCCCTTAGCTAGCCTCAACCAACTCTGCGCGCTCAAATGTAAGGTGGCCGTGCAGATGTTTCCTTGATTGAAATCAAGTAAATGAGAAATCACGTGATTTGAACAGCCGCATGGAGCCGGCGGCGGCACGACGAGAGAGGGCGGGGAGCCCTGGTGCATCGAAGCGCCCTTCGTTACACAGAAATGCCTGCGGCTGCGCCGAAGTGCCCTTCTTTACACCTGCTTTTCGTGCCTGATCGGACTTTTAACTATAGTTAAAGAGTTGATAACGCTCCTACCTGCGCTTTTTCGGCCTCGCAATGGTTCGCTACTTTAGGTGAATCATCAACTACGTGTAACGAAGGGCACTTCAGCGCAGCGGAGAGAAAAAATGTGTAACGAAGGGCACTTCGATGCACCGCTGACGCCTAAAGGGGCCTTTCGGCAGCCTCAAAGGACTGTGGTGCTCGAAGTAGCGTGCAAATGCCGGCTTGTCTGCTTGTCCGTTTATCTGAGACAGCGCATCCTGTTCCGGTCAATGATGCGCAGCCGTCCGCGGCCCACGCGCTCGACCAGCCCCTCCTTGGCCAACGAGGAAATGGTGCGAGAGACGGTCTCGGGCCGCAGCCCTACCGAAGCAGCGATGTCCTCCAGCCCCAGGTGAATCTCTGCGCCAATGCAGCGCTCGTCGCGAAGCAGCAGGTACTGCGCCACACGTCGCCGCGGGTCGCGGATGCCCAGCATCATGGCCTTTTCTTCCGCGTCATCCAGTTCGGTGCACACCATGCGGATGAGCCCCATGGCGGCGTCGGGGTGCTCCGAGAGCATGGCCTCGAAGTCCGTACGATGAATGGAGCACAGTTCAACGCGGGTAAGGCAGCCCACAGAGTAGTGGTAGACGTTGTCCTCGAGGAACATCCCGTGCCAGATTGCCTGCCCGTCGTGCAGCACGTCGAGCACGTACTCCACGCCATCGGGGTCGATGCGGAAGGTCTTGATCCGCCCAGACCGCACGATGAGGACCGAGTCGATGGGGTCGCCCTCGTGCACCAGGATGTCACCGCGCCGGTGGGTTGAGCGCACGGAGCGGGCGAGAAGATCGCGCTTCGCGTTGTCTGGCAGGCCCGCGAACAGGCGAATCCTGTTCACGCAGGTGCCGTTTGCCGCCTTGAAGCCGCAGTCCTCGCATTGCTGGCAGGGTATGTCGTCCTCGCGGGCCACGGCGCGCCTAGTCCCGCGATGCCAGCTTGAAGCCGGCAAAGGTAAAGCCCGGACTTACCACGCAGGAGGCCAGCGCATCCTCGTCAGAGGGGATCGTTCGCTGCCAGACTCCAGCGGGAACGACCAGCTCGCCACAGGCGTCGTGCTTGTCCACGCACAGCGTTGCGCGCTGGGCGTCGTGCTCGTTGGGTTGCTCGCCGTCACCGCCAAGCTCGAGAGTCACCGCACCGGGCCCATGCCAAAGCCACAGCTCGTCCGCGTCAACAACGTGCCACGCGCTGGCGTCACCCGCCGGTAGCAGGAAGTATATGCACGACGCAAGCGGGCGATCCCCGGTGGCGTCCGCTGCCAGTGCCGACTGCCACGTTCGGCGGTACCAACCGCCCTCGGGATGCGGCGCCAGCCCAAGCTCGGCAATAACGTGCTGCGCGTAGTCGCTGAGCTGTGGTGTTACATGCGCGGCAGTGCCGCTGTCATCCTTGGTCATCGTGCGCCTCCTGTGGGTGGTCGTTGCGAGCGCAGGTCTCCATCATAGCTGCGTCGCGTGCCCTGCGCCCGCCTCGCACCTGCGCGGGGGTCTTGCCAAAGCGCTCGCGAAACAACCGATGAAAGTTGCTGGTCCCTTCATACCCAACCATTGCCGCGACCTTTGCCACGGGAAGCCCCGTGTCCGTAAGTAGCTGATAGGCACGAAGCATGCGCTGCTCGCGAACGAGCTGCGAGAAGGTCCGACCGCACTGTTCGTGAAGCAGTCCTGACAGGTAAGTGGGGTTGTACGAGAAGCGCTCGGCCAGCCCCTGGAGCGTGACGCTCTCGGGATGCGCGGCAATTTCGGTGAGAAGCAGGGCAACAAGCTCGTCGGGGCTTCGACGCCCAGGACGCCGGCGAATCGCGGGACTTGCCAGCGCGATTGCCGCTGAGGCAAGGCCATCTATCACCAGCTCCCATTCCTCTCGGCGTTCGACGTAGGTCACTACCATGAGCGAGAAGATGTCCTGCAGCATAACGGGGTCAACCTTACCCGCCTTCGCAATCTCCGTTGTGGCCGACTGCTCTTGACCAAGGTTGTCGACCAGTACCTGGAAGAAGCGGGACGAGGAGGGCGCGAGGGCCATGAGCACCCGGTCTAGCCGCTGCTTGCCGAGAAAGGCATAGACCATGATGTCGTTTGGCCTGGGGCGACGATCCAACAGCAGATGCGCCGGGTGCTCCGCGTCGTAGGTGGTTCTCAGGATGTGGCAGGGCACCGAGCTGGGAATGGCCGGCATATCGCGCAGCCGGTACGCAACGAGGAGTGTCCCCAAGCCCGGCTCCAAGTGGTCCTGCTGCTCTGCGAGCAGGGTGTCAAGCGCGCGCTTGAGCCTAGCTTCGTCCATGGGTCCTCCCTCTTTGGCGCCTTGAGACCTGCCTGCATCCTTATGGTACGCCAGAATTTCTGGTACATGATGCTGGGTGTTCAGGTGTGGCCACCGTGGTGCAACCGGGACGTTTTCCCTGTTTTAGCTTGAATGTCAGCAAGATCTAATGATGAATGTCGCTCTGAACCCACATGCCCTGAGCGACAGAACTTCAGGCATAGGTATGGGGGGATCCAATGGATGCGCAGAGAATAGCGTCCACGGAAGGCGCAGAGGACGTCGCGCGCGGGCTGTGGGCAAGCATGTTTCGGGGGAACTGGCTGCTCTTCTCGGCAAACGTGGCACTGTATCTGGCGCAGGCCGTCATCACGCTTGCCTTCGCCTACATACTCAAGCAGACCTTCGACGCCGTGGCCGCGGGGTCTCTCGGACTTCTTGTCCAGACGGGTCAAGTTGTCGCCCTGCTGCTGGCTGCCGAGCTTGCAACCGATCTGGCCGTGCGCGCCTCGCTTCCGGCGTTTCTCCGCCGCGCGGTGAGCGGGTATCGGCATGCCGTCTTCGACCGGCTGCTGGGCAAGGGCATTGGCGCCTTCGACGGCGGCGGGGCGAGCCGCTACGAGTCTGCGCTCACCAACGACGTGACCACCATAGAGACGACCTACCTCGAGAAGTTATTTACGATGGTTACCGAGGTTGTCTCGCTGGCGGGCTCTGTTGCCATGCTTCTGGCCCAAAGCGTTCCACTGGCCGTGGTGGCAATTGTGTCTGCACTGGTACCGCTGGTGATTGGCCTTGCGTCGGGCAACCGACTTGCCTCGCGCCAGCGCGTGGTCTCCGATGCCACGGGGCGCTTTGTGGGCACGGTCCACGATCTCGCCTGCGGCTTCCCGCTCATCAAGAGTTTTTGTGCCGAGCCCGCCGCGCGCGAGCGCTTTGAGGCCGCTAACGGCACGCTTGAGGCAGACAAGCGCCTCCGTCGCCGCACGGAACTGGGAATACGTGCGCTGGCCATGACTGCGCAGAGCATTTCTCAGCTTTCTGTCATGTTCTTTGGCGCGTGGCTTGCGCTTTCGGGCCGAGGGATGACGGTGGGCGGCATCCTCATGGCAACGCAGCTCATGAACAGCATCGCCCAGCCAATCCAGGACCTACCGTCCATCTTTGCCGCGCGTCGGGCGTCGTTGGCGCTGGTGGGAAAGCTTGCCCAGATGCTTGGCGAGAACCGCGAGCGCTCGGGCGGTACGGCACTGCCCGCTACGCTTGCCCAAGGCATCTCGCTTTCAAACGTGACCTTTGGCTATGACGAGAACCGCCCTGTTCTTTCTGGCCTGAGCGCGGAGTTTGCTGCGGGCGGTTGCTATGCCGTGGTGGGGGCGTCGGGCAGCGGGAAGTCGACACTTCTCTCGCTACTTATGGGTGCGCACTCCAACTACGGTGGCCAGATTGCCTTCGATGGGTGCAAGCTGCGCGACGCGAGCCTTGAGTCGCTTTGGGCCACGGTGTCGCTGGTGCGGCAGGATACCTTTCTTTTTAATGCCACGCTGCGTGAGAACGTCACCATGTTCGCTCACGTTGATACCGCTGAGTTGGAGTCTGCCGTGCGGCGGGCGGGCCTTGCCAGCATTGTGGCGGCGCATGGTATGGACTATCCGTGCGGAGAGGGAGGCTCCAACCTCTCTGGCGGTGAGCGGCAGCGGGTGTGCATCGCACGGAGCCTGCTTCATGGGGCAGGGGTGTTGCTTCTCGACGAGGCTACGTCGGCCCTAGACCAGGAGACTGCCGACCAGGTCACTCGCGCGGTGGTGGCGCTTGAGGGGACTACGCGCATCATGGTGACGCACCGTCTGGACGCCGGGCAGCTGCGGCTCTTTGACGGCATCGTTGTGCTGCGCGACGGCCGCGTATGCGAGCAGGGCACCTTCGACGAGCTCATGGCCGCGCCGGGCGGCTACTTCCGGGCGCTCTATACGGTGGGGGAGTAGGGCGCCGGGGGCCGTGCCGACTGAGCGGCGCTACGGCTGGCGTCCCCGGGAGGCTGCCGCAGCCAGCGCTCCCGGGCTGTTTTCAGATGTTTTTCTCTGCACGAACGGTGTAATGTGTCGAGTATTGGCCCCGCAGCGCTTGCATGTTGGGGCCAATGCCGCCGACAGCTTCAATCTGGGGGGTAATGCCTGCTATGGATTCGGATGAGCCGGTCAGGTCTGCGAGAGGGACCATCATCCTCTTCCTTGTGGTTACCTTTGCGCTGGACTGGGTGAGCTGGATTCTCGCTGGTGCTCAATCGGGATGGGCCATCGACGAGTCGAGTGGTGTATGGGGCCCTCTGCTTGCCGTCTCTATGTTTGGGCCACTCGCTGCCGCAATTATCGTCCGTGTGACGAGAAAAACCACCGCCGACGCCGGTTGGCGGCCTTGCCTCAAAGGTGGCGTACGCTGGTATCTGCTTGCGCTGGCTATCCCACCAGCCCTTACGCTTGCCGGCTCCGTGGTGTACTTTCTCTTCATCTCCGGGGACTTCGATCCGGAGGCATCGCGCTTCTCCGCTGCCGCCATCGCCCAGCTTGGCGTAGGCGCCGACCAGGTTCCGGCAATCTTTGCCGTTCAGGTTGCCAATGCTGTGCTTTTCGCCCCATTCATCAACATGCTGCTGGCCGTTGGTGAGGAAGCAGGCTGGCGCGGGTTTCTCTATCCCGCTCTGGGGGAGCGGATGTCGCACCGCCGCGCGGCAATTCTCACTGGAGTTGTATGGGGCCTCTGGCACGCGCCCCTCATTGCCATGGGGTACAACTACGGCACCGATTACCTGGGATTTCCTGTGATTGGCATTGTTACCATGACCATCTTTTGCATGGCGTTTGGAACGTTTCTCTGCTTTCTCCGCGAGCGCTCGAGAAGTGTCTGGCCTTGCGCACTTGCCCATGGATCTCTCAACGCCGTAGCCGGGCTGGGCATGTGGTTTAGCCGCGGTGGAAGCGGCATTTTGGGACCAATGCCGTTGGGGCTTCTCGGCTGTATCCCGACGGCGCTGCTGGCGGCCTGGCTGCTGGGGCGCCTTGGCGCCCCGAGCGCAGACGTCGCTAGATAAGGCAGCTCACCAGGAGAATCGCAGGCAGAAGGCCCTGCTTGAGGATGATCTTGGGGTCGCTGGTGGCAGCTCCGTATGCCGCGACGACGACCATCGACGTGCTCAAGGCAATCACCGCCGCCTTGCTGGGAACGGCCAGCGCAGCCACAAGCAGCAGAATCGCAAGGACGCCGTTGTAGACGCCCTGGTTCTTGAAGAGCGTGCTCACGGAGGGACGCGAAAGCTCATCGGCGGTCATGTTGAACGTCTGTGCCGTACGTGCCGAGGTGGTCGCGACGGTCTCGAGGTAGAAGATGAAGAGGAACTCCGCCGCAACTAGCACGGCGAGGACAGTAGTGATGACGGACATGGTAACTCCTATCGCTGATGTAGCAATTTTCTGTCGGTGTCTAGTCTAGGGGCGTTCGTTTTCTCTTGCTGGCCGCTCTGGCGAGAAAAATAAATTGTACACAATTGAAATTTGGGTTTGGATGGGGGCGAATCGTGTTTCGGAGGCCGCGAGCTTCTCGCCGTCCCCAGAGCTCCGAACTACGCACGGCTGAGTCTATCGTCGAGAAAAGCCCAGCAACACACGAACCTGAATCACGGCCGTGCGTAATTTCGGCGTGTCGGCTGCTACGACAGGGGTTGGCGCTGACGGCGAAAAGAACGTCGACGAGAGCGGAACCCCGCGGGAACGCTACCATGGGGCGTACTAATTACGACGGAAAGGGTGACGAGATGGACTACCGCATGAGCATCGACGAGGCCGTTGAGTCGCGGCATGCCGTCAGGAGCTACACCGAGGAGCCCATCTCGGCGGAGGAGCGCGCGGCGCTTGAGGAGGCCGTTGCCGCAGCGAACGCCGACGGCGCGCTTCACCTGCGCCTGGTCTACGATGATCCGGAAGTGTTCTCGAGCACGCTCGCCCGTCGCGCTGGCTTCGAGAACGCCAACAACTACCTGGTCGTGGCTGGTCACGAGAGCAACAACCTTGATATGCGCGCAGGGTACTTTGCCGAGAGGGTCGTGCTTGAGGCTCAGCGGCTGGGCCTCAACAGCTGCTGGGTTGCCGGTACCGCCAAGCGCCGGGCCGTTCGCCAGACGCTTGCTCAGAAGGACAAGCTCGTGGCCATTGTGGCTCTGGGCCACGGCGCCACGCAGGGAGAGCCGCACCGCTCGCGCACGATCGCGCAGGTATCGCGCCCGGTCAACAACGTTCCCGAGTGGTTTGCGCGCGGCGTTCGCTATGCACTGCTCGCTCCGACGGCCTTGAACCAGCAGACCTTCTGGGTGCAGATGCTGAGAAAGACCAACGCAGACGGGCTGCCGCTTGTTGCCCTGAGCACCAACGGTGGTCCCTGCGCCCGCGTTGACCTGGGCATTGTGAAGCTGCACTTTGAGCTGGGCGCCGGCATGGAGAACTTTGCCTGGGCAGACCCGGTGGTGCACTAGCGTCTGGTTCCGGCCGCCACCCGCGGCCAGCTGTCGTTACAGCACCTGCTCCATGCAGGTCTTCTGGATGCCCATGCCCATTGCTTCGTAGAACTTGCGTGCGCCGGGGTTGCACTCCCACACGTTGAGAGTCACGTTGTGGAACCCACCCTCGCGTGCGAAGGCAATGATGTGCTGGTAAACCGCGGTTGCCACGCCGTGACCGCGCGCGGCCTCGTCCACGCAGATGTCGTCGATGTAGAGGGTGCGAATGGGCTGCAGGTTGTTTGAGTGCGTGTGGTCCTCCACCACGCAGAAGCCGTAGCCTAGGATCTCGCCGGGCTTGGCGTCCTCGTTCACGGCGACAAAGACGGGCCGGTTGTCGTCAGCGATGATCTGGCGCAGCTCGTCGTCGGTGTACTTGCGCGTCCCGGAGCGAAAGAGGTCCGGCCGCCCCTTGGCGTGCACCTCGAGCACCTGCGAGAGGCAGTTGTCGATTCCCGGGATGTCTGCGTCTATGGCCCTTCTCACCTGCATGTATGTGGCCTTACCCTTCTGTGTGATCGTTGTTCTCGCCAGCGTTTGCCTCCGAGAAGCCCTCGGGCGCGCGCTTCTGTACATAAGCGATGAACTCCTCGCGCTCCTCCTCGGTGCGCACGCGTGCCACGTACATGTGGTTGCCCATGTCGTCCGAGAGAACCCTAGGCACACGCCTCTCCATCATGATGCTTCCGCCCCAGCGCGCAAGAATTTCGCGGTGGCTGTGCGCGTAGGTATGGTTGTCTCGCCGACCGGCGTACACGGCGAACCAGTTGTCGTGCGCGTCGTGCAGGCGGCGCTCGCCAAAGCACACCATCTCAGCCCAGATGCGATAGACGTCGGTGGAGTGCGCAAAGTTCATCATGTCTGGCGTGTAGCCGCCGGCTGGGCGGCAGTTGACCTCAAGGCCCACGTAGTCGCCAGCGTGCCCCAGGCCCTCGCGGTCCTCGGCGAGACGGAAGAACTCAAGGTGGACGAAGCGTGCCCGAACCCCAAAGGCGTGCACCGCCGCATGGCCCAGGTCGCGCAGGCGGGGGTCGATGCCAGGGCAGCAGTAGTACGAGAGGTCAAGGCCCTGCCGCGCGACGTCGGACATCGACGGCGGGAACTCCTCCTGGTTCTCGAAGACCGGCTTGCCCCAGGGGTCGATGATCGCGTCGTAGGCGGCGATGCCGCTGGCGGGGACAAACTCCTCAAGCACGTAGGGTGCTGCCCCCTGCCACGAGCAGCGGCCGACAAGGTCTCTGAGCTGGTCGTCGTTGTCGATGCGTATGGCGCCGCCGGCACCCACGCCGTACTCGGGCTTGGCGAAGGCGGGAAAGCCACCCCATTCCCACACGGCGTGGCGGGCCTCGTCGAGCGAGCCCACGCGAACCTGCCTGGCGGTGGGCACGTTCCCCGCTGCGTAGAGCGGCTTCATCTGGGCTTTTGACTGCCACTGGTCGATGGTCGCCAGACTGGCGCCGGTTGTGACGTGGAAGTCGTCGCGAAGCCGGGCGTCGAGTGGCAGCCAGTGCTCGTTCATCGACTCGATCCAGTCCATGTGCCCGTGCTTCCAGGAGAGGTACGCGACGGCACGAAACACCTGGTCGTAGTTCTCAAGGGAATCAACGTGGACGTACTCGTCGAGCGCGCGGTGCAGCTCCGACGAGATTGCCTCCGCGGGGGTGTCGCCAATGCCGTAGACCGAGGCGCCGCACGAGCGCAGGCGATCGCACCACAGCCAGTAGGTCTCGGGGAACTGAGGCGAGATGAAGACGAAGTTCATGTTGCCCTCCCTGCTGGTGGGGTTGCGGTTGGAGCTCGTGTTTCCAAGGCTTCATGATAAGGCCATCTGGATATTCGCGGCGCACCTGGAGTTTCCCAGAGCTTCTTTCGAGCTTCCCGGAGCTCCCTCCGGGCTTCTCGGCAGGCAATTGTTGAACGAAAATACTGGCATTAAGTAGTGACAACTGGCCAAACACAAAGGATTGTCGGAAAAACGCGCAATAATCTGAGAGATGCGGGGAGTGTGTACGAGGATGCTGCAAAACGCTCCTCCGGAAAAAGATGGCGCCCGAGAAGCCCCTTTGCACGTAATCCCTGCCACAACGCGTCATTGGGGAAGGCCTGGGCTATGTGCGAGAAGCCCGATTGCACGGATTCTGGCTGCGTTTCGTGTTTCTTGTGTCGGATATCCTGCGAGGCTGTGAGAGTTGGATACAGTGAGCGCATCTGTACATGTGCGAAAAGTACCTAAAGCCGGGAGACTGCATTTTGGAACTGTTCTCGCTGCATTTCCTGCTGTTCCTTGCAGCATCTCTTGCTGCCTACCATGTGGTGGGGCACTTTGCGCGCAAGTATGCCTGGCTGGTCCTGCTCGCCGCGAGCCTGGCCTTCTACTGCCTGGTGGGAAGGTGGCAGACGCTCGCCTACATGCTGGCCTGCGCCGCCGTCACCTGGGCGGCGCCCCTCGCGCTCGCGCGCATGGACGCCCGCTGCAAGGAGGAGCGCGCCGCAGCCCCCGACCGCGCGGCGCGCAGGGCCGTGAAGGCCGCCTGGGCCAGGCGCCGCAGGGCGGTGCTGGTGGCGTCGCTCCTCGCATGCTTCGGGATACTGGCCTACCTCAAGTACTGGAACGTGCTGCTCTACGAGGTGGGGCTGGCGGCGTCCCCGACCAGCCTGGGGCTGCTGCTGCCCCTGGGCATCTCCTTCTACACCTTCCAGTCGGTGTCGTACGTGGTCGACGCCTACAACGGCCGCTTCGAGCCGCAGGGGAACTTCCTCAAGCACCTGCTCTTCGTCTCCTGGTTCCCGCAGGTGATCCAGGGGCCCATCAACAGGTACGCCGACCTTGGTCCCCAGCTGCTTGAGGGACACTCCGCCAAGGGCGTGCCCGTCCGGCGGTCGCTCTTGCGCTTTGGTTACGGCGCGCTCAAGAAGTACGCGATTGCCAACATGCTCGTTGGCACCATCGACAAGATCTTCTCCAACGTGACGCCCGATATCCCCGGCAGCGTGGTGGTCTTCGGCATCCTGCTCTACTCGGCCCAGCAGTACGGCGACTTCTCCGGAGGCATAGACATGGTGGAGGCCGCCTCCTCGCTCTTCGGCGTGGACATGGCCGAGAACTTCCGCCGGCCGTACTTCTCGGTCTCCCTCGCCGACTTCTGGCGCCGCTGGCACATCACCCTGGGCACCTGGATGCGCGACTACGTGTTCTTCCCGTTCGCGGTCTCGCGCCCCATGCGCGCGCTCGGCGCCAGGGCCTCCCGCCTGGGCGAGCACCTGGGCCGCACCCTTCCCGCCTGCGTGGCCAACCTCCTCGTGTTCCTGGTCGTCGGCCTCTGGCACGGGGCGGAGCCCCACTACGTCGCCTGGGGCCTCTACAACGGCCTGGTGATAGCGCTGGCCGACCTGCTGGCCCCGGCCTTCCGCCGCGCGAACGAGGCCCTGCGCGTGGACACGGAGGGCCGCGCGCACCGCGTCTTCTGCGTCGCGCGCACCTTCCTGGTGGTCAACGTGGGCTGGTACTTCGACCGCATCTACGACTTCGGCGACAGCCTGCTCTGCCTGCGCAACACGTTCACCAACTTCGACGCCGGTGCGTTTCTCGTCACGCTGAACGAGGACGGCCTCACGATGCTCGACCTGCAGTTCCTGGTATTTGCCGCGTTTGCCTGCCTCATCGTCTTTGTGGTGAGCCTCGCGCAGGAGCGCGGCGTGGACGTGTCCGAGCGCATCCTTGGCTGGAACTGCGTGGCGCGAGCCGCCCTCTACTTCCTCGTCCTTGGCCTCATTGTCATCACGAGCTTCCTCACCCAGAACGTCGCCGGGGGGTTCATGTATGCCAACTTCTAGCGAGAAGGTCAGCACGGCCGAGAAGCCCAAAGCCACCGCGCCCACTGGCTCCCCCGCTGCCCACAGACCCCGCGCACCGCGCCACGGCTGGCGCCGCGTGCTCGAGGTCGTTGTCATTGTCGCGCTTATCATCGGCGCAAACGTCCTCATCACCTTGGGCTTCGAGCTCTACAGCTCGCTGGCAAACGTGATGTGGGACGAGTACCGTGCGGCGGCAGGGGGGAGCATCGACACCGTGATCGTGGGCTCGTCGACCGGACAGCGCTCCTTCGACCCGTCGGTCCTCGACGCTACCCTGGGCACTACCACCTTTAACATGGCCACCCCCGCGCAGGAGCTCGACGACTCCTACACCGCGGCCAAGCAGGCTATCGAGGACCACCACGTAAAGCGCGTGATTCTCGCCCTAGACTACGAGTCCATCTCCACGGTCAAGTGGCCGGGCTCGCACGTGGCCTTTGCCCGCGCCAAGATGGCAGAGGAGTCCTTCCCCCAGGCCGTGGCCGACTACTGGGGGCTCCTCACCAGCTCCTCGTTCTTCGACGGGGCAGACTCCATCTGCGCGCTCTTCCCGTGGGGCTACAACCACGTGGAGCTTGACGCCGAGCACATCGCGACCAACTTCAACGACCGCGTGAGCGGCACTGCGCCCGTCCAGGCGGCAGAGCGCGTCATGGATGGCTGGACCTACTATGGCAACGGCTACGGCAACTACGACGGTGTGCTCGACTACTCAACGGCGCGCGACCACCTTTCGGTGACGGAGGATGGACCGGCTGACTTTGACCAGCAGGGCCTCGACTGGATCCAGAACATCTGCGACCTCTGCCGCGAGCACGGCGTGCAGCTCGTGGTTGTGGTGACGCCGCGCCCGGCGTTCAACGTGCTTGTCTACGGCGAGAAGTACCCCGAGCAGATGTTGCGACTCCAGCAGGTGGTCGAGCGGGCCGGAGGCACCTTCCTCGACGCCAACCTTGCCAAGGGCGGCTGGTACGAGACGCGCGATGAAGACTTCTACGACGGCGAGCACCTCAACCACAATGGCGCCACGCGCTTCTCGCAGGCGTTTGCAAGCGCGCTCCAGGCGCTGGACGCCGGTGGTTCCACCTCAAGCCTCACCTACTCATACGACCAGTGGGACCAGTACCTTGCATCGATAGACAACATCTCGGCCGTCACTTCGACCTCCTACATGGAGGACAACAACACCGTCGTCAACGCCATTGCCTACGCTGGGTCCAACGTGCCGGTGGAGTATCGCTTCTCGCTTGTGGCCGATGACGGCACGACGACGCTCCTCCAGGACTGGAGCACGAGCGATACCTGCACCATCCCGCAAGACAAGATCTCCGAGGGCTCGTCACAGGTGGAGGTCTGCGTGCGCCGGGCGGGTACGACCGTGGGCTACGAGCGCTACTGCATGCAGGACATTTCGGGCTAGGTTTCCTGGCTCAGGGAAGGAAGCGGACATGAGAAACGTAATCGAGTGGCTTGAGGCTACGGCCGTGGCGACGCCGGAGCGCGTTGCCGTGGCGGACCCAGACTCGAGCCTCACCTACGGCGAGCTGCGGCGAGAGGCCCAGGCAGCCGGCACGTGGCTTGCGGCGCGCACTCAGCCCCGCCAGGCCGTGGCGCTCTTCCTCGAGAAGAGCTGCGGCGCGCTTGCCTGCATGCTGGGTGCCGTCTATGCGGGCGGGTTCTACTCGGTGATCGACATCCGTCAGCCGGAGGGCCGCGTCCACGCCATCGTCGAAGCGCTGGCGCCGTCCTGCGTGCTCACCGACGCCGCGAACGCGGCGCGGGCGCAGGAGCTTCTCGGCGCCACGGGCGTCAAGATTGCGCGCATCGAGGACATCGTGGGCGGCCCCGTGGACGAGGCGCTTCTCGCGCGCAGGCGCGCCCAGGCGCTGGACGTGGACCCGCTCTACGTGAACTTCACGAGCGGCAGCACGGGCATGCCCAAGGGCGTGGTTGTCTCGCACCGCTCGGTCATCGACTTCATTCCCACCTTTGACCAGCTCTTTGGCATTGGTGAGAGCGACGTGATTGCCAACCAGGCGCCCTTCGACTTTGACGTCTCGGTGAAGGACATCTATTCGGCACTGCGCTGCGGCGCCCGGCTGCAGCTAGTGCCGCGCGAGTACTTCACGCAGCCCACCAAGCTCATGGACTATCTGGCGGACTCCCAGGTCACAACCCTCATCTGGGCGGTCTCGGCCATGTGCTTCGTCTCGATCATGAACGGCTTCGACTACCGCGTGCCCACAACGGTGCGCCGCGTGCTCTTCTCGGGCGAGGTCATGCCGCCCAAGCAGCTGGCCGTGTGGCGCCGCTACCTGCCAGACGCCACCTACGTGAACCTCTATGGCCCCACCGAGATTACCTGCAACTGCACGTATTACGTGGTTGATCGCGAGTTTGGCAAGCACGAGGTCATCCCCATGGGCAAGGCCTTCCCCAACGAGCGCGTCTTTCTTCTGGACGAGAACAACCAGGAGGTCACGGCCCCGGGCGTGGAGGGCGAGGTCTGCGTCTCGGGCACGGCGCTGGGGCTGGGCTACCTGGGAGACCCCGAGCGCACCGCCGCGGCGTTCACGCAGAACCCGCTCAATGGCCGCTGGCTCGAGCCCATCTACCGCACCGGAGACCTGGCGACGTACGACCAGGATGGCAACCTGGTGTACTCGTCGCGCAAGGACTTCCAGATCAAGCACATGGGCCAGCGCATCGAGCTGGGAGACATCGAGGCGGCCGCGCAGGCCACGGACGGCGTGGATCGCGCCTGCTGCACCTACGACCAGCGCCGTAAGCGCATCCGCCTCTACTACGTGGGCACCATCGACGAGAAGGGCCTGGCAGACGCCCTTGCGGCGGTGCTTCCGCCCTACATGGAGCCCAACCATGTGCGCCGCGTGGACCAGATGCCGCTCACCAAGAACGGCAAGATCGACCGCAAGACGCTCGACGGAATGGGGAGGTAGTCATGACCAACGAGGAGCTTCTCGCCTGCGCAACCGAGCTGGGCACGCCAACCTACGTCTTCGATACGCAGACCTTTGGCGCTCGCCTGGACGCCGTGCGAGAGATCTGGGGGCCCAAGGTCGACCTCTGCTACTCGATTAAGGCAAACCCCTTCCTGGTTCCCACGGCCTTGGCGCATGGCTACGCGCTTGAGGTCTGTAGCCCCGGCGAGCTGGCCATCTGCGAGCGCGACGGCGTGGACCCCGCGCGCATCGTCTACTCCGGCGTGTGCAAGCAGGCCAAGGACGTGCGCGAGGCCCTGCGCTTTGGCGCGGGCACCTTCACGGCCGAGTCGCTGGGGCAGCTGGCCCTGGTGGACGCCGAGGCCGCCGCTGCCGGCGTGCGCGTGCCCACGCTCCTGCGCCTGAACGGTGGCAGCCAGTTTGGCATGAGCCGAGAGGACCTCGTCCACGCCGTTGACCACCGAGACGAGCTTGCCGGCTGCGAGCTGGTGGGCATCCACTACTTTGTGGGCACCCAGCGCGCAAAGCTCAAGTGGCAGCAGCGGGAGCTGGCCATGCTCGCCGAGCTCATCGACGAGCTGCGCCGTGACCACGGATGGCGCGCGCAGCGCCTGGAGTACGGCCCCGGCCTCGCGGTGCCGCTCTTCGAGGGGCAGGACTTCTCGGACACGCTTGCTCCCGCGCGCGACATTGCGCCCGAGCTTGAGGCCATTGCCGACCGTGTTGAGCTGCAGGTTGAGATGGGCCGCTTCCTGGCAACCGAGTGCGGCTACTACCTGGCGCGCGTGGTGGACGAGAAGGACAACGAGGACACGAGCTACGCCTTCATCGATGGCGGCATGAACCACGTGACCTACTTTGGCCAGATGATGGGCATGAAGGAGCCGTGCATCCGCAACCTCTCGCACGACGAGCGCGTGCGGGCTGGGGAGGCGGCGGGCCAGGCCCGTGACTGGGCGCTCTGCGGGAGTCTCTGCACCACGGCTGACGTGCTTGTGCGCAAGGCGCCCTTCGAGGACCTGCGCGTGGGCGACCTTCTCGCCTTCGAGAACATTGGCGCGTACTCGGTAACCGAGGGCATCTACCTGTTCCTGAGCAGGACCATGCCCGCTGTTGCCCTGCGCGATGGCCGCGGGGTGCGCGTTGTGCGCGAGCCCATGGAGACTTGGCAGAACAACTGCTGCTAGGCATTACGTGCGCGCATACTGCGATAGGCTCTTAACGGAATCGACGAAATGTGCTGGACATTTTGGAGGTAACCATGGATGACGATCTGACGCTCGACCACATGATTGAGCTGCTTGAGGATGTCAAGGGTAACGTCGACTACGAGAACTGCACCACGCTTGTGGACGACCGCGTGCTGGATTCCTTCGACATCCTCTCCATCATCAGCTCCATCAACGACGAGTTTGACGTCTCGGTGCCTGCCAAGGACATTGTCCCTGACAACTTCAACAGCGCCCAGGCAATGCTCGACATGGTGAAGCGCCTGGTGGACGAGGAGGGCTAGGAGCCGACTCTTGGATCTGTTCTCACTTTCGTTCGTTCTGTTCCTTGCGGTGTCGCTTGCGGCCTACTACCTGGTAGGCCGCATTTGTTCTCGCGTGCAGTGGCTCGTCCTGCTCGCCGCGAGCCTGGCCTTCTACTGCCTGGTGGGAAGGTGGCAGACGCTCGCCTACATGCTGGCCTGCGCCGCCGTCACCTGGGCGGCGCCCCTCGCGCTCGCGCGCATGGACGCCCGCTGCAAGGAGGAGCGCGCCGCAGCCCCCGACCGCGCGGCGCGCAGGGCCGTGAAGGCCGCCTGGGCCAGGCGCCGCAGGGCGGTGCTGGTGGCGTCGCTCCTCGCATGCTTCGGGATACTGGCCTACCTCAAGTACTGGAACGTGCTGCTCTACGAGGTGGGGCTGGCGGCGTCCCCGACCAGCCTGGGGCTGCTGCTGCCCCTGGGCATCTCCTTCTACACCTTCCAGTCGGTGTCGTACGTGGTCGACGCCTACAACGGCCGCTTCGAGCCGCAGGGGAACTTCCTCAAGCACCTGCTCTTCGTCTCCTGGTTCCCGCAGGTGATCCAGGGGCCCATCAACAGGTACGCCGACCTTGGTCCCCAGCTGCTTGAGGGACACTCCGCCAAGGGCGTGCCCGTCCGGCGGTCGCTCTTGCGCTTTGGTTACGGCGCGCTCAAGAAGTACGCGATTGCCAACATGCTCGTTGGCACCATCGACAAGATCTTCTCCAACGTGACGCCCGATATCCCCGGCAGCGTGGTGGTCTTCGGCATCCTGCTCTACTCGGCCCAGCAGTACGGCGACTTCTCCGGAGGCATAGACATGGTGGAGGCCGCCTCCTCGCTCTTCGGCGTGGACATGGCCGAGAACTTCCGCCGGCCGTACTTCTCGGTCTCCCTCGCCGACTTCTGGCGCCGCTGGCACATCACCCTGGGCACCTGGATGCGCGACTACGTGTTCTTCCCGTTCGCGGTCTCGCGCCCCATGCGCGCGCTCGGCGCCAGGGCCTCCCGCCTGGGCGAGCACCTGGGCCGCACCCTTCCCGCCTGCGTGGCCAACCTCCTCGTGTTCCTGGTCGTCGGCCTCTGGCACGGGGCGGAGCCCCACTACGTCGCCTGGGGCCTCTACAACGGCCTGGTGATAGCGCTGGCCGACCTGCTGGCCCCGGCCTTCCGCCGCGCGAACGAGGCCCTGCGCGTGGACACGGAGGGCCGCGCGCACCGCGTCTTCTGCGTCGCGCGCACCTTCCTGGTGGTCAACGTGGGCTGGTACTTCGACCGCATCTACGACTTCGGCGACAGCCTGCTCTGCCTGCGCAACACGTTCACCAACTTTGCGCCCCAGCAGTTCTTCCTGTGGCTTGCGCAGGTGGGCGTGCGCGACTCTGACCTTAAGTTCATGGTCTTCACGGCAGTGGCCTGCGCCTTCGTCTTTGTCGTGAGCCTCCTGCAGGAGAACGACGTGGACGTCGATGGACGCATCCTCGGCTGGAACTGCGTGGCGCGCGGACTGTTCTACTCTGCGGTCTTAGGGCTCATTGTGGTAACGAGCTTCCTCACCCAGAACGCTGCCGGGGGGTTCATGTATGCCAACTTCTAGGGAGGGGCGCGCCGGCGGGGAAACGCATGGCGCCACCACTCGCAGCTGGCGCAGGAAGGTCGTGGAGACTCTCGTCGTGGTTGCCGTTGTCGTGGCGGTGGACGCGCTCTGCTCGTTTGCCCTCGAGCAATACGGGTCGCTCTCGAGCGTCATGTGGAGCGAGTACCGCGCGGCGGCAGGGGAGAGCATCGACACCGTTGTGGTGGGCTCCTCCACGGCACAGCGCGCCTTTGACCCTGCCGTCCTGGACGCGACGCTGGGTACCACCACCTTCTCAATGGCCACGCCCGCGCAGCCGCTCGATGACTCCTACACGGCGGCCAAGCAGGCTATCGAGGACCATCACGTGCGTCGCGTGATTCTGGGCGTGGACTATGAGTCCCTCTCGAACGACAACTGGGCAGGGTCCCATGTGGCCTTCGCCCGCGCCAGGATGGACGGCGAGTCGCTGCCCCAGGCTGCGGCAGACTATTGGAAGCTGCTGGTGAGCCCTGCCTTCTTTGGGCGGGCGGACTCGCTGTGCGCGCTCTTCCCGTGGGGCTACAACCACGTGAAGCTCGATCCCGGAAGCGTTGCGGCAAACGTGTGCGAGCGTCTGAGCGGTGACAGCACGCTTGAGGCGGCGGCGGTCGTGAACGGCGGCTGGACCTACTACGGCCGCGGCTACGGCAACTACGACAACGTCATCGACTACTCCCTGGCAAGAGAGGACACCTCCGTTTCGATCCATGGTCTGGACGACTTCAAGGAGACCTGCCTTAGCCAGGTAGCTTCCATCGCCCAGCTCTGCCGCGAGCACGGCGTGCAGCTCGTTGTGGTGGTGACGCCGCGCCCGGCGTTCAACGTGCTTGTCTACGGCGAGAAGTATCCGGAGCAGATGGCGCTCCTGCAGCAGGTGACGGAGCAGGAAGGCGCCACCTTTGTGGACGCCAACCTGCTGCATGCCGAGACGTACAGCCCTCAGGACGCCGACTTTGGCGATGGCGAGCACCTCAACCGCGACGGCGCCACGCGCTTCTCGCAGGCGTTCGCAGGGGTGCTCCAGGCTCTTGACGCGGGGCAGGACGTGGGGACCCTCTCGTACTCCTATGACAACTGGGACCAGTACCTGGCCTCGATTCACCAGATCTCTGCCGTGGTGTCGCGCCTCGACGTGGACGGGGGAGGCTCCGCGACGGTCACAGCGCAGACCTACACCGGCACAGACGTCCAGGTGGAGTACCGGTTCCTGTTGGTTGACAAGGATGGCGGCACGACGATCCTCCAGGACTGGAGCAGCTCGGACAGCTGCGACGTGCCCCGTGGGTCGCACGGTACGGTTATGGTCTGCGCGCGGCAGGTGGGCTCGGCTTCGGACTACGAGCGCTACTGCGTGCAGGAGCTGCCACACTAGCTGCGCTGACGACTGTTGCCTGTGCTGTCTGTACGTGCCGGAGGAGGCATCTAGTGACATCGAGAAGGGCGGATAATGGCACCCCCAAGCGGCCGCGGAGCGTGCTGCGCCGCGTCGTTGAGACCCTGGTCATCTTTGGCATTGTGGTTGGCCTGGACGTGCTTCTCGTCTACGCGCTCTTTCCCTTTGGCTCCACGAGCGAAGTCGTGTGGTCCGAGTACGCTGCGGCAGCCAATCAGGACATCGACACCGTGATCGTTGGATCATCGACTGGCCAGCGCTGCATCGATCCCAACGTGCTTGACGGTGCGCGGGGCACGAGCACCTTCTCGCTCGCGACGCCGGCCCAGCCGATCGAGAACACCTACCTGTCTGTGAGCGAGGCGATCTCCAGCCACCATGTTCGCCGGGTGATCATGGGAGTGGACTACGAGACCATGTCGCTTGACCCCTGGGACAAGGGCACCGTCACCTTTGTTCAGGCAAAGGCTGCCCACGAGTCGCTGCCCAAGGCGATTGGGGACTACGCCTGGCTGCTCACGATGCCTGGATTCCCCTCCACAACGAAGTTCCTGGAGGTTCTCTTCCCTTGGACCCTTGCGCACGTGAAGGGCGGGGTTGGGTCGATTGCGGACAACGTGCGCATGCGCCTTGACGGAACAACCACCATCGAGGCGGCGGAGGTCCGCGACTCTGCCTGGACCTACGTAGGCAAGGGGTACGGCAACTACAGCTACCAGCTGGATACGAGCAAGGCCAGGGAGGCAATGTCTCCCACCCAGCATGGGATTGCCGACTTCACCGATGCGAACATGGCGACGCTCCAGAAGATCGTCGACCTCTGCCGCGAGAACGACGTGCAGCTTGTGGTGGTGGCCACGCCGCGGCCTGCCTTCAACGTGCTGTGCTACGGCGAGAAGTACCCGAAGCAGATGTCGCGGATGCGCTACGCGGTCGAGTCCGGAGGTGGCGTGTATCTCGACGCGAACCTCCTCAAGGCCAGCTATTACGCACCGGCGGCAGAGGACTTTGCGGATGGCGAGCACCTTAATGCCACCGGCGCGGAGGGCTTCTCGGCAAAGCTTGCGGATTACCTGGGGCGCCTTGATGCTGACGAGGACGTCTCGGGGCTGTCCTACTCGTATGACGACTGGTCCGAATACCTGGCATCCATCGGCTACATCTCGGCGGTGACGCTTGACGGAAGCGTCGAGGATGGGATGGCGACGCTTTGCGCTACGCCGTACACGGGAACGAACGTGCAGGTGGAGTATCAGTTCTGCCTGTGCGACGCGGGCGGTAACGTGACGGGCGTGCTGCGCGACTGGAGCAGCGACGCAACGGTGACGTGCGCGGTTCCGGCGGACGGGAGCCTTACGGTGCGAGTGAACACGCGGCAGGTGGGGTCCAGCGCGGACTTCGAGCGCTACTGCATGTGGAGCTCGGCGCACTAGGACGCCGTGGGCACCCTGCAAAGCCGGAGGGGCCGTTGCCGCGGCAATCCCGTACGAGATGACCGCGTGCCACAGGCCATTTTGCAGAGAATAGCTCCTTTTCTTAAACGCCCGCCGCGTTTCCGCAGGTCGCCGTAATCGGTTTAAGAAATGGAGCTATTCTCTGCGGGGAGAGCTCCATGTACGGTCGTTGGGGCCAGGGGCGAGAACAACGAGGCATACGAGAAAGGCGAGGCAGGAGAAATTCCTGCCTCGCCTTTATTGCGTGCGATGGTTGTGGGACTAGCGGGTCGACTTGCGGGTGCGCTTCGTCTTCTTTGCAGCGGGCTTTGCGGGCGCGACCTTCTTTGCAGGTGCCTTGGGGGCCGTGGCGGGCTTTGCAGCGGGCTTCTCGGCGGCCGCCGGCTTCTTGGCGGGTTCAGCCTTGGGTGCGGGCTTGGCTGCGGGCTCGGCCTTGGCTGCGGCCTTGGGTGCGGGCTCGGCCTTGGCTGCGGCCTTGGCTGCGGCCTTGGCCTTTGCCGCGGGAGCTGCCTTTGCCGCAGGCGCGGACTTTGCCGCAGGTGCGGCCTTTGCCGCGGGAGCCGCCTTTGCCGCAGGTGCGGCCTTTGCTGCAGGCGTGGCCTTCTTCGCAGCAGGTGCCTTCGCGCGAGACGTGCGCGTGGCCTTGGTTCCCGCGGGCTTCTTGGCGGTCACGGGCTTGGCCGGCGCGTTCTTTGCGGTCTCGGCAACCTCCTCGGCGTGGTACTTCTCGGCCTCGTCCAACACGTAGGGGAGGAAGTACTGGACCTGCTTCTGCCACCAGGGCCAGTCGTGGTCCACGTCGGTTCCCCAGTAGTCGCACCAGGCGTTCACGCCCAGCGCACGGAAGGCGTCGTCCACGATGTGCTCGGTGCGCAGGCCCTCTTCCTCCCAAGCGCCCTGGCCGCAGCACAGGGCGATCTCGCGCCTGTTGTAGAGGTCGATGTAGGGGTGGTCGTGCGGGGTGTTGGGCAGGAAGTGAACGGGGGAGTTGAAGTACAGGGTGGTGTTCATCCAGTCGCCAAAGAAGAACTGCGCGTCGTATCCGCCGGAGAGCGCGATGACGCCCTGGAAGAGGTCCGGGCGGCGCAGGAAGGCGACAAGGGCGTGCGTTGCGCCAAGCGAGCAGCCCATCGTGAGCGGGCGCAGGTCAGAGCCGTTGCGCTCGTGAACGAAGGGGACGACCTCCTCGCATACGTAGTTGTAGAACGCCTCAATCACCTTGACGCGCAGCACGTTGTCACCGCCGCGGTCGGACCAACCCTCGGCGTCGACGGAGTCGAGGACAAAGAGCTGGACCTTGCCGCCCTCGATGTAGTCCTTCATGGCGTCGACCATGCCGAACTGCTCGTAGGAGTCGCTCATCGCATCCTGGATGGGAAAAGCGACGATGGGCCATCCGGACTCACCATAGACGCGGACGCTCATGTCCTTGCCAAGATTCTTGCTGTGCGCGGTTACCGTTTCCCGATTCATCTGACCGCTCCCCTCAATTTATTGCTCAAGGTTGCAGCTTTATGGTAGCAAAACTGCGTTTCGTGCGGTTTTCCAATCTGATGAATGCAGAACCATCGTTATGCTATCCATTTGTGCGCTGCGCGCCAGGAGGACGTAACCTCGTCCACCAAAGCTGGTCGACCACCGAACCTCGCAGTTAACGCCGTTGTCACGGCGTCCTGCTATGCTAAAACCTCATGCGGGCAGAGCTCGCTTCTGTGCGTTGGGGCTCAGGTAGGGGTAAGCGTTGCGTTTGCGGAGGTTGTCTCATGGTCAGGACCCTTGTTCTCGTGCGGCATGGTAAGGCCGAGAAGGCACCGGATGACTCGTCGGATCTATACCGCGAGCTCACTCCAGATGGCAGGCACGCCCTAGAGATTGCGTATCCGCGCACGTTCTCTCTGCTCGAGGACTATGACGACGTGAACGTGTGGTCAAGCCCGGCAATTCGGGCCATGCAGACGGCGCAGGTGGTCGCAAACGTGCTGGGCGTGGATGGCATTGAGGTTGACCAGACCCTCTACGACCAGAACGTGGACGCCATTTTCGCGCAGATTTCCACCACGTCCGAGGACACCGTGGTCATTGTTGGCCATGTGCCCTCGCTTGATGCCATCGCGTCGCGCCTGTTGGGCATGACCATCAGACTGAACAAGGGTGCCGCGCTGGCGCTCGAGCTGCCGCAGCCCGAAGCTGCGGCGGAGGGCGAGGTGGCCACCCCGGCACCCGCGTCGCTTCTCTGGTTTGTGGATGGCCCCAAGCCCAGCGTTTGGGGGTCGCTCGTCTCCATCGAGGGCGAGGTCACCGCATCTGCCGGTGAGCTTGCGGCCAGCGCCGAGCGCTTCTTCAGCAACCCCGATGACACTGACGCCCTCTGTGACTTTCGCATGGCCGTCCGTAGGCTCCGCTCGCTTGTCTCGTTCCTCTCCCCCTGGGAGTCCAAGAAGCAGGCCGAGCGTGCCGACAAGATCCTGCGAAACCTGCTTGACGCCACCGCGCGCCTGCGTGGGATAGACATCTTCTCCCAGACGGTCGACGACCTTGTCGAGGCAGGCGAGCTGGGCGAGAACAGCCTGCTTCCCGTTGCGTGCGCCCACGAGCGCAAGCTCGAGCGGAGCTCGTTCATGGAGCTGGTGCGCAAGAAGAGCCTCGTCAAGAAGCTCGACGCGCTGGTGGAGGAGCTCTCGAGCTTTCGCTGGAAGAAGTCCGTGCTTGCGCGCGGCCTTAGCGAGGAGGACCTCAGGTCTCGCTTTGACGAGGAGCTCGATGCCCTTGACCAGGCGCTCTTTGGCCTTGACCTCTCTAGTGCCAATGCGGTCTACGACGCCCGTCGCGACGCGAAGGAGCTGCACTACGTGGCTAACCGCCTGGGCGTGGTGCTGGGCGACGAGCGCGCGCAGATGAGCCAGTACATGGACGAGATTCAGCGCGACCTGGGTGCGCTCTGCAACGCGCGCACCAACGCGACGCTGGCAGACGAGTTTCGCCACAGCCCGCGCTTCCGCGGCGTGCGCGCAGACCTTGGTGTTGCCGGGCGCGACCAGAGCGAGGTCGTCTCGGCGATTGTCTCGGGCATGAAGCGTCGCGAGGCAAGCGACGAGGCCGCGGAGGAGGGTGCGCTGTCCGAGGAGGCGCCTGCCGCGGACGCCGCTGAGGTCGAGAGCACCGCCCCCACCGAGGACGCCACGACCGAAACCCCTGTGGAATAGGAGACGCAGCGCATGGAGTATCGCCGCGAGCACGACTCGATGGGGGAGGTCCTTGTCCCCGCGGATGCTCTCTGGGGCGCCCAGACCCAGCGAAGCCACGAGAACTTCCCCATAGGCGCCGAGCGTATGCCCAAAGAGATCATCCGTGCGTTTGCAGTGCTCAAGAAGGCCGCCGCGCTGGCAAACGCATCGCTTGGCCGCATGGACGAGAAGGACGCCGGGCTTATTGCCCAGGTGGCGGACGAGATCCTTGCTGGCAAGCTTGACGGGCAGTTCCCGCTGGTGGTGTGGCAGACGGGGTCGGGCACGCAGTCCAACATGAACGTCAACGAGGTCATCGCCAACCGCGGCAATGCCCTTGCCGGCGAGCGGCGCCTGCACCCCAACGACACCGTGAACATGAGCCAGAGCTCCAACGACACCTTCCCCACGGCCCTGCACATCGCGGCCGCCACGGCCATCACGCAGGACCTTCTCCCCGCAATCGACCAGCTCGTGGCAACGCTGCGACAGCTTGAGGAGAGAAGCGCCGGCATCGTGAAGTGCGGGCGCACGCACCTGCAGGACGCCGTGCCCATTGCCTTCTCGCAGGAGGTCTCTGGCTGGCGCGGCCTGCTGGAGGACTCGCGCGAGCAGCTCGAGGCAACGCTACCAGGGCTCTACCGCCTGGCGCTTGGCGGCACCGCCGTAGGGACCGGCCTCAACGCGCCGGCGGGCTTTGACACGTCCGTCGCCGCCGAGGTGGCCCGTCTCACGGGCATGCCGTTTGTCTCGGCTCCTAACAAGTTTGCGGCGCTCTCGGGTAAGGACGCCGTCGCATTTGCGCACGGCGCGGTACGAACGCTGGCCGCCAACATGATGAAGATCGCCAACGACGTGCGCTGGCTGGCGTCTGGCCCGCGCTGCGGCTTGGGCGAGATTCGCATCCCCGCCAACGAGCCGGGCAGCTCCATCATGCCGGGCAAGGTCAACCCCACGCAGTGCGAGGCCGTGACCATGGTAGCGGTGCAGGTCATGGGCAACGATGCCACCATTGGCTTTGCCGCCAGCCAGGGCAACTTCGAGCTCAACGTGTTCATGCCGGTCATCGCCTACAACTTCCTGCAGTCCACGCGGCTCTTGGCGGATGCCATCCGCTCCTTCGACGAGCGCTGCGCAACCGGCATCGAGCCCATCTGGGAGCGCATGGACGAGAACCTCCACCGCTCTCTCATGCTGGTGACCTGCCTCAACCCCTACATTGGGTATGAGAACGCGGCTAAGGTTGCGCACAAGGCCTTCGACGAGGGCACGAGCCTGCGCTATGCATGCATTGAGCTGGGCTTTCTCACCCCGGAGCGCTTCGACGAGGTGTTTCACCCAGAAGAGATGGTGTGAGCGCGAGCGACCCTCGCGCGCACGGCAGAAAGGAGTTCTCATGAGCGAACAGAGCATCGAGACCCGCTGTGTGCAGGCGGGCTACACGCCGGGTAACGGCGAGCCGCGCCAGGTGCCCATCGTCCAGTCCACCACCTTCAAGTACGACACCTCCGATGCCATGGGGCGCCTCTTCGACCTGGAGGACACGGGCTACTTCTACACGCGTCTCCAGAACCCTACAAACGATTACGTAGCGGCCAAGATCGCCTCGCTCGAGGGTGGCACCGCGGCCATGCTCACCAGCTCTGGCCAGGCGGCCAATTTCTTTGCCGTCTTCAACATCTGCGAGGCAGGCGGCCACGTGGTGGCAAGCTCTGCCATCTACGGAGGCACCTTCAACCTCCTTGCCCACACGCTGGGCAAGATGGGTATCGAGTGCACCTTCGTTGACCCCAACTGCACGCCGGAGGAGCTAGACGCCGCGTTCCGCCCCAACACCAAGTGCGTCTTTGGCGAGACCATCGCCAACCCGGCGCTGGCGGTTCTCGACATCGAGAAGTTCGCTACGGCGGCCCATGCCCACGGCGTGCCCCTCATCGTGGACAACACCTTCCCCACGCCCATCAACTGCCGTCCCATCGAGTGGGGTGCGGATATTGTGACCCACTCCACCACCAAGTACATGGACGGGCACGGCGCGTGCGTGGGTGGCGCCATTGTGGACTCCGGCAAGTTCGACTGGATGGCCAACGCGGAGCGCTTCCCTGGCCTCACGACTCCTGACGAGTCCTACCACGGCATCGTCTATGTCGAGAAGTTCGGGCAGGCAGGTGCCTACATCACCAAGGCAACGTCGCAGCTCATGCGCGACTTTGGCAGCATCCAAAGCCCGCAGAACGCCTTCTATCTGAACCTTGGCCTCGAGAGCCTGCACGTGCGCGTGCCGCAGCACTGCAAGAACGCCCGCGCCGTAGCCGAGTTTCTCTCCACAAGTGACAAGGTGGCGTCCGTGCGCTACCCGGACCTCCCTGGGGACCCGTACCACAAGCTTGCCGAGAAGTACCTGCCCAACGGTAGCTGCGGCGTGGTGAGCTTCGAGGTTGCCGGCGGTCGCGAGGCGGCGGAGCGCTTCATGGCTGGGCTGCGCGTCTTTGCGATCGAGACGCACGTGGCCGACGCGCGCAGCTGCTGTTTGCACCCGGCGTCCTCGACGCACCGCCAGATGACCAACGACGAGCTGGTAGCGGCCGGCATCTCTCCTGCAATGGTGCGTATGAGCTGTGGCATCGAGGGCACCGACGACCTCGTGGCAGACGTGGAGCAGGCGCTGGCCCGCGTGTAGGGGCGCCTGCGTTCCTCTCGCCACTGGTATCTGCAATACATCCACACGGCGACAAGAAAACGCCGTTCAGAGGGGTGGGCCTGAGCGCCCACCCCTCGCTTTCTACCGTTTGCGGATTGACGGTTGGCGTGGCTCCGTCAGCCGGGAAACTTGAAATGTTATGCGTCTGCCTGGGTGGGGACCCAGGCCGGGCGACCAAGACAAGGAGAGGACCTTATGGCTAGGCTTCATGTGATGCAGCGTAGCGAGGCCCAGGCTGTCATGGACAGCCTGCACGAGGCGCTTGGTCGGCGCCTTGCGGTAAGCTCGCTCGCTCCCTGCCCGGTGGAGTTCACCGCGGCGTACGTAAACATGTGCGCCACGCAGAGCTGCGGCAAGTGCACGCCCTGCCGCGTTGGCCTGCGCGCGCTCTCGGACCTTTTGAACGACGTCCTGGAGAACCGCGCGGACGAGCACACGCTCGACCTCATCGAGCGCACGGCGCGCACAATCTACCTCTCGGCCGACTGCGCCATTGGCTACGAGGCCGGCGACATGGCGCTCACCGCCATCCGCGGCTTCCGCGATGACTTCGAGCACCACGTCCAGAAGCACGCCTGCGGCTTCACACAGAGCCAGCTCGTGCCCTGCGTCTCCGGCTGCCCGGCGGGCGTGGACATCCCCGGCTATATCAGCCTGGTGGAGGCGCGCCGCTACACGGATGCGGTCCGCCTCATTCGCAAGGACAACCCGCTGCCCCTGGTCTGTGGCTATGTCTGCGAGCATCCCTGCGAGATGAACTGCCGTCGCGGCATGGTCGACGACCCCATGAACATCCGCGGACTCAAGCGCTATGCCGTTGACCACATGGAGACGGACTACCGTCCCAACATGGCCGAGAAGACCGGCAAGCGCGTTGCCGTGGTGGGCGGCGGTCCCGCGGGCCTCTCGTGCGCGTACTACCTCTCGGTCATGGGACACGACGTCACCATCTATGAGGCGCGTCACAAGCTGGGTGGAATGCTCCGCTACGGCATCCCCAACTACCGCCTGCCCCACGAGCGCCTCGACGCCGAGATTCAGTGGATTCTCGACTGTGGCATCCAGGTGAAGTGCGACACCAAGGTCGAGAAACTCGCTGTGCTGCGCAAGGACTACGACGCGGTCTACCTAGCCATTGGTGCGCACCTGGACCGCAAGCTGGGCCTTCCCGGGGAGGACTCGGTGGGTGTGCTTTCCGCCGTCGAGATGCTGCGTGCCCTGGGTGATGAGGTCCGCCCGGACTTCTCGCACGAGCGCGTCTGCGTAATTGGCGGCGGCAACGTGGCCATGGACGTGGCACGCTCCGCCATTCGCCTGGGCGCCAAGAAGGTCACCATCGTTTACCGCCGCCGCGTCGCCGACATGACGGCCCAGGACGAGGAGATCGCGGGTGCCAAGGCCGAGGGCTGCGAGCTTCTCGAGCTCCACGCGCCCATTGCCATCGAGTCCCAAGACGGCTACGTCACCGGCCTGCGCGTGCAGCGCCAGATCATTGGCGGGCTCTCGCGCGGACGCTTTGCCCCGAGGCAGGCTGATGCCCCCGAGAAGGTCATCCCCTGCGAGCGTGTGGTGGTGGCCATTGGCCAGGCCATCGAGTCCGGGCCCTTCGAGGAGCAGGGCGTGCCCTGCAAGCGCGGGCGCATCGAGGTGGGGGAAGATTCCGCCGTACCCGGCATGGATGGCGTCTTCTCCGGCGGCGACTGCCAGGGTGGTCCCGCCACGGTCATCCGCGCCGTCAACGCAGGCAAGGTCGCCGCAGGCAACATCGACAACTACCTGGGCTTCAACCACCAGATCACGCTTGACGTGGACCTGCCGCCCGTGCAGTTCAAGGGCAAGACGAGCTGCGCCAGGTGCGAGATGACGCTGCGCGAGGCCGAGGACCGTAAGCGCGACTTTGACCTCATCGAGAACGGGCTCACCGAGGAAGAGGCCCACCAAGAGGCATCGAGGTGCCTGAGGTGCGATCACTTTGGCTTTGGTGCGTTCCGCGGGGGGAGGATCGAGCAGTGGTAACCCTTACTATCGACGGCAAGCAGGTCACGGTCCCGGAGCACACCTCCATCTTGGACGCGGCCAGGTCCGTGAACATCAACATTCCAACCTTGTGCTTCCTGCGCGACATCAACGAGATTGGTGCGTGCAGGGCGTGCGTGGTCGAGATCGAGGGCATCGACCAGCTGGTGGCGGCCTGCAACAACACCGTGCTCGATGGCATGGTGGTGCGCACAAATAGCCCCAAGGTGCGCGTGGCGCGCAAGGCCAACGTGGAGTTTCTCCTCTCGCAGCACGACTCCGAGTGCACGAGCTGCGTGCGCTCCGGCAACTGCACGCTGCAGACGGTCGCCAACGACCTTGGCATCACGAGCCTGCCCTACACCAAGCATCTGCCGCACCAGCCCTGGAACCAGGACTTCCCGCTCATCCGTAACAACGACAAGTGCATCAACTGCCTGCGCTGCATCCAGGTGTGCGAGAAGGTCCAAGCCGAGGGCATCTGGGACCTCACCAACCGCTCGAGCCACACCTGCGTGGGCGTTCGCGGCGGCGGCCTGATCGAGGACTCCGACTGCGCCCTCTGCGGCCAGTGCATCACCCACTGCCCCACCGGAGCGCTGCGCGAGCGCGACGACACCGACCGCGTCTTCGATGCCCTGACGGACCCAGACAAGATCGTGGTGGTGCAGGTGGCGCCCGCCGTGCGCACGGCCTGGGGAGAGCCCTTCGGCCTGCCGCGCGAGAAGGCCACGGCGCAGCGCCTGGTCACCGCGCTCAAGGGCATGGGCTTCGACTACGTGTTTGACACAGACTTCTCGGCAGATCTCACCATCATGGAGGAGGGCTCCGAGCTGGTTGAGCACCTAAAGCACCCCGAGGGCGTGAAGTTCCCCATGTTCACGAGCTGCTGCCCCGGCTGGGTGCGCTACTGCAAGGCGCGCCACCCGCGCTTCACCGACCAGCTCTCCACCTCAAAGTCGCCCGGCCAGATGTTTGGCGCCATCGCCAAGAGCTACTATGCCGAGCTTCTGGGCGTGGACCCGCACCGCATCTTCTGCGTGGAGGTCATGCCTTGCCTGGCCAAGAAGGCTGAGGTCGACATCCCCGTGATGAACGACGCCTGCGGCGATCCCGACGTGGACGTGTCGCTCACGGTGCGCGAGGTGGACCGCATGATCCGTGCCGAGCACATCGACGTCTTCTCGCTTGCCGAGACGGACTTTGACCAGCCACTTGGCACAGCAACGGGTGCCGGCGTGATCTTTGGCGCTACTGGCGGCGTCATGGAGGCTGCGCTGCGCTCGGCATACTACCTGGTCACGGGCGAGAACTGCGACGCCGACGCTTTCAAGGACGTGCGCGGCCTCGACGGCTGGAAGGAGGCCAGCTTCGACATTGCTGGCACTACCCTTCGCGTGGCTGTGGCGAGCGGGCTGGGCAACGCCAACCGGCTGCTCAACGCGCTCGAGGCCGGCGAGGTCTCCTACGACTTTGTCGAGATCATGGCATGCCCCGGCGGCTGCTCTGGCGGCGGCGGATTGCCCATCCACGACGGCGAGGAGCTGGCAGGCGTTCGCGGCGACGTCCTGTGGGGTCTTGACCGTGTGGCCAAGCTGCGTCGCAGCCACGAGAACCCCTCCATCCAGGCGGTCTATCGCGACTACCTGGGTGCGCCTCTCTCCGAGCGCGCGGAGGAGCTGCTCCACACCAACCAGCACGCGTGGAAGATGCCGAGAGAGGCATAGGCGCTGCGGCTGGGCTGCAGGGTACTTCACGGCTTTTACGGCAACTCGCCCTCTGGCGTCAATCCGGCGCCAGAGGGCGAGCTATTGCGGGGTTCTCGTACGGAGTGTGTCTTTGGGCATCGTGCGCTGCCGCCGGGCGTGGCGAGAACTACTCCTCCACCTCGAGGAGCTCAATCTCGAAGTTGAGGTCCTTGCCGGCCATCTCGTGGTTGAGGTCGAACGTAATGTTGGTGTCGTCCTTGGCTGCGACCAGGGCGGGGAAGGGCTGGCCAGAGGGGGTTGCCAGCGTCACGCGGTCGCCCACCGAGAGCTTCTCGGCTCCGGGCATCATCGCGATGGGCAGGGTCTGGACAAGGTCCTCGCGCCTCTCGCCGTATGCCTCGGCGGCGGGGATGTGGACGTTTCTCGTCTCGCCGACGGTCATCTGGTCGACGGCGGCGTCAAAGCCCTTGATCATCTGGCCGGCCATGCACGTGAAGGCCAGCGGCTCGTTGCGGTCGCGGGACGAGTCGAACTTGGTGCCGTCGTCGAGGGTGCCAACGTAGTGCACCTTGACCTTCTTGCCTGCGTTGCTCATGGGTCCTCCTTGGGGCGGCCGCGCACGGCCGCTTGTGGCTGCAATGGCAACAACTCTACGCCACAATACCTGCGGCTGCGAGTGGCATACTGGTTCCATGCAGGTATCGTGGGGAGGAACGCATGGCGGAGCAGGACAAAGGTTTTGTGGGGGTGTTCGACTCGGGGGTGGGCGGCCTCACGGTGCTGGGGTGCCTTGTCGCCGAGCTGCCGCACGAGCGCTTTGTCTTCTTTGGCGACTCTGCCCATGCGCCCTATGGTGACAAGCGTCCCGAGGAGGTCCTGGAGCTCTCGCGGCGCATTGCCGCCTCGCTCGTAGACGAGGGTGCAAAGGCGCTGGTCATTGCCTGTAACACCGCCACCTCCGTAGCCGCACAGGCGTTGCGCACGGAGTACCCCACCATTCCCGTGATTGGCGTGGAGCCGGCACTCAAACCGGCAACGCTCGCGCCGCAGCACCGCCGCATTCTGGTGATGGCCACGGCAGCCACGCTGCGGCTGGGCAAGTTCCAGCGTCTCGAGGACCGCTGGGGCGCGGATTCCGAGGTCATCGAGGTGCCGTGCGTGGGGCTGGCCGACCTCATCGAGAAGGGCGACCCCGCGTCGCCCGCAATCCACGAGCTGCTCGAGCGCTACCTTGGCCCGTGGCGCGGCAAGGTCGACTCGGTGGTTCTCGGCTGCACGCACTATCCGCTTATTCGTGAGCAGATCCGCGAGGTCATGGGCGACGTGCCGCTCTTTGATGGCGGTGAGGGCACGGCCCGAGAGACGCACCGGCGCCTTGAGACGGCGGGACTTCTCGCCTCGAATTCCCAGGTGGGGAGCGTGGAGCTTCGCTCGAGCATCGATACCCCGGACGAGCTGGCGCTCTACCAGCGGGTCTTCGAGCTGGCGCGACGCTAGGGGCCTGCGTACGGCGAGGATGCCTCTTCCAACGCCCCTCTCTGCAACTTGCACAACGTCCTTCTCTGCAGAGAATAGCTCCTTTTCTTAAACTGCCGTTGCGTTTCCGCAGGTAACGAGCACCGGTTTTAAGAAAGGGAGCTAAACTTTGCGGCTGGAAGTTATGCCCGGAGCAAGTTTTGGCCACCGCTCGTTGTTATTGCGCGATATTTCTCATGACTCAAGTATTCGCCCAGTTGAGTATCTCAACATCAAGGAATTTCGCGCAATAATTTCTGCCGAGAAGGCCCGATGCCCCGAGGCGAGGCCACGGACGAAGCTGCGGGTGCCTCACCCATCCATCCGCCCAGTCGTTCTTTAGCGGTTGTTGAGATTCGAACGTGACGTTTCCGCAGGTCGCAGTCAGCGCGATTCTCAGATACCGATAAAGAACGGGAGATGGGAGAGTGGGGGAGAAGGGGAGAAGGAAGAGAGGGCCACGGTAAAGAAAAAGGCCGGCACCCAGAGGGGGCCGGCCGCGATGCGGTTCTCGCTATGTTCTGGCTTCTAGAAGATGCCGAGGAACCCGTGCACGAAGAGCGCGGCCACCGTCGCGCCCACAAATGGCGCGAGGCCTGGAACGGTGAGGCCGTACTTCCAGTTGTTGTCGGCCTTGTTCTTGATGGGCAGCACCTGGTAGGCCATGCGGGGGCCAAGGTCGCGCGCCTGGTTCATGGCAAAGCCGGTGATGCCGCCCATGCCCATGCCAACGGCCCACACCAGAAGTCCAACGCAGATGGCGCACAGCAGCAGGTTGTCGCCGGCGTAGTGCGCGATGGCGAGAATGCCAGAGATGAAGAAGAACGTGCAGAAGGCCTCGCAGAAGAAGTCGTGCGGGAGGTTGTTTCTGGTGGGGTTGGTCGAGAAGATGTTGCGCTGGGCAATGGGGTCAACAACACCCTCGGAGTCCTTGAATTCGTCCTTGTACATGAACCATGCGGCAACGGCGCCCACAAAGCCGCCGAGCATCTCGGCAATCACATACGGAATGAACATGCTCCAGGGCACCAGGCCAAGGATGCACTGCGCAAGCGCCATGGCGGGGTTCATGCAGATTGAGCCGCCAAAGATGAAGAGGCACACCGAGATGCCAAACGACCACGTGGTGATGGCGAACATGTGACCGGAGCCCTGGTACTTGGTCCCCTTGAGCACGGTGTCGCAGTGGACGCCAACGCCAAAGATGATCATGAGGGCGGTACTCCCGAACTCGGCAAGGATGTTGTAGGGCACGGGGGCTCCTTCTCGCTGTGCTGCCTATGATAGATGTGGGGATGAATCTGCCGTTCGCAGAAAGAATCATACCGGTTACAGAACAAAATGAGGATATTTACTTTTTTCTGCGAGAGAAACGCATAAGTCGCGCGGCTTTGGACAGGCAGCCGCTCGAGGTCCGCCGCCCGAGAAGCCCCACCCATAAAAAAGGACCGCCACCCAACGGTGACGGTCCGAAAAACCAGGCAGTGCCGAGAGGCGCGAGCCTACTTCTTGAGGGACTCCTCGACGGCGACGGCGCACGCAACGGTGCAGCCGACCATGGGGTTGTTGCCCATGCCGATGAGGCCCATCATGTCGACGTGCGCAGGCACGGAGCTGGAGCCAGCGAACTGCGCGCTGGAGTGCATGCGGCCCATGGTGTCGGTCATGCCATAGGAGGCGGGGCCGGCAGCCATGTTGTCCGGGTGCAGCGTACGGCCGGTGCCGCCGCCCGACGCCACGGAGAAGTACTTCTTGCCGGCAAGCACGCGCTCCTTGAAGTAGGTGCCCGCGACGGGGTGCTGGAAGCGCGTGGGGTTGGTGGAGTTGCCGGTGATCGAGATGTCGACGTTCTCGTGCCACATGATGGCAACGCCCTCGCGGACGTCGTCGGCGCCGTAGCAGTTGACCTTGGCACGCGGGCCGTCGGAGTAGGGGATCGTCTCGACGATCTTGAGCTCGCTCGTGTAGTAGTCGAACTGCGTCTTCACGTAGGTGAAGCCGTTGATACGGGCGATGATCTGGGCGGCGTCCTTGCCAAGGCCGTTCAGGATGACGCGGAGCGGCTTCTTGCGGGCCTTGTTGGCGTTGTTGGCAATGCCGATGGCGCCCTCGGCGGCAGCGAAGGACTCGTGGCCGGCCAGGAACGCGAAGCACTCGGTGTCCTCACCAAGGAGCATGGCGCCCAGGTTGCCGTGGCCAAGGCCGACCTTGCGGTCGTCAGCGACGGAGCCGGGGACGCAGAAGGCCTGCAGGCCCTCGCCGATGGCGGCGGCAGCCTCGGAGGCCGTGGTGACCTCGCCCTTCTCGGCCTTCTTCAGCGCGATGGCGCAGCCCAGGGTATAGGCCCACTTTGCGTTCTCGAACGCGATGGACTGGATGCCAGTGGTGATGTCATAGGGGTTGAAGCCACGGTCGGTGCAGAGCTTGAGGGCCTCCTCGAGGTCCTTGATGCCGTACTGCTCGCACGCCTTGTTGATCTGGGCGATGCGGCGCTCGTAGCCTTCGAACGTGATGGCCATGTGCTGTACCTCCTTCTCTCTACTCGGAGTTACTCGTGGACGGGGAACGTGGACTCGGTGCTGTGGGTCTCCTCATCGGTACGAGGATCGATGAACTTCACAGCCTGATCCCACTGGCCGTAGTGGCCCATGGCCTTCTGGACGGCCTCTGCGGGATCGACGCCAGCCTTGACCGCGTCGGTGAACTTGCCGAGGTTGAGGAACTCAAAGCCCACGATCTCGTCGTTCTTGTTGATGGCCATGCGGGTGACGTAGCCCTGGGTGAGCTCGAGGTAGCGCGCGCCCTTGGCTGCGGTGCCGTACATGGTGCCCACCATGGAGCGCAGGCCCTTGCCGAGGTCGTCGAGGCCGGTGCCGATGGGCAGGCCGTCCTCGGAGAATGCGGTCTGGCTGCGGCCGTAGACGATCTGCAGGAACAGCTCACGCATGGCGACGTTGATGGCGTCGCACACGAGGTCGGTGTTCAGGGCCTCGAGGATGGTCTTCTTGGGGAGAATCTCGGCGGCCATGGCGGCGGAGTGGGTCATGCCCGAGCAGCCGATGGTCTCGATGAGGCACTCCTCGATAACGCCGTTCTTGACGTTGAGGCTGAGCTTGCAGGCACCCTGCTGCGGGGCGCACCAACCAACACCGTGGGTGTAGCCGGAGATGTCAGTGATCTCCTTGGCCTGAACCCACTTGCCCTCCTCGGGGATGGGCGCCGGTCCGTGGTATGCACCCTTGGCAACCGGGCACATGCGCTCCACTTCTGCCGAATACTGCATGTGTTCTCCTCTCCGAACTCCCTCGCCGATGCCCCTTGCACCGACGCGATCGTTGCCGGCCATGCCGGTTAGAGCTCTGGTGCCGGAAATCCTCCAGCGCTTTCAAGTTTACGGCATGCACGGGGCTGCGGAGACGAGCGTGAGAAAAATCCCTGCGCTCGCTATGTGAGACCGTTCTCGGGTCGTATAATCGCCCGCATGCCAAACACGCGTGACATACGAACCGCTCCCATGTGGGCATGGAAGATCGGGATGCTGTCCTGCGCCGTCATCTGGGGCGCATCGTTTGTCATCATCAAAGACACTCTGGACGTTGCTCCCGCATGCTGGCTCATGGCCGTTCGCTTCTTTATTGCTACTGTGCTCATGGCGGTTATCTTCTGGAAGCGTCTGCGTGACAACTTTGATTGGAGCCACGTTCTTGCGGGAGGGATCCTGGGCGTTCTGTACGGCGCGGGGTTTGCCATCCAGAACCTCGGTCTTGCCTACACGACGCCGGGGAGAAGCGCCTTTCTCACCGCCACCTATTGCGTGCTGGTGCCCTTTATCAACTGGGCGGCCGTCCGCAGACGCCCGGGCGTGTCGAGCCTGGTGGCGGCGCTGCTGAGCATTGTGGGCATCGCGCTCATCTCGCTGGGTGACGACATGCGCCCGTCGTTGGGGACTGGCGAGTGTCTCACGCTCCTCTCGGCGGTGTTCTTTGCCATCCAGATTGTGTTTGTCGACAGGCTCTCCAGCTCGCACGACATGACCACCATCTCTGTGGTGCAGCTGGGCTTCATGTCTTTGACCTGCGCCGTGTTCTCGCTGGTTCTGGGCGAGCAGGCACCGGCGCTATCCGGGCTTGGCACCTCGTTCTGGCTTTCCCTTGCCTACCTGGTGATTCTCTCGTCCTGCGTGACAACGCTCATCCAGAACGTGGGACAGACCGTTGTGCCGCCGGCTCAGTCTGCGCTGCTCCTCTCGCTTGAGAGCGTGTTTGCGGTCATCGCGAGCGTGATCTTCTACCACGAGCAGCTCACACCCCAGCTGGTCCTGGGGTTCTCGCTGGTGTTTCTCGGCGTGCTCGCGAGCGAGCTTGGGCCCATGCTGCTGAGAAGGACTGCGACCAAGCGGGCGTGAGCGCGGCTCGGGGATGCGGTGGCGTGGTGGCGCGGGGTCGCGCGCCGTCCTTACTCGGCGGCCACAGCCGCGATGCCAAAGGCGCCTGGACCGGAGTGGCTTGCAATCACGCAGCCGGACTTGACCCACTCGATCTCCTGTGCGCCGTAGTCGCGCAGGATCTTCTCGACCAACGCGCGGATGATGGGGTCGGGAGCGTTGCCCACCGTGTACGTGAGGTTCACGCGCGAGAGGTCCATGGGCTCGCGGGTCACGAAGTCCTCAACGAGCTGGCCAACGCACTTGACCATGGCGCCGCGGCGCTTCTTGGTAGCCACGAGCTTGCCGTCGAGCACCTCGACCGTGGGCTTGATGCGCAGGAGCGTCGCGCCGAGAAACGCAACGTTGGAGAGGCGGCCGCCCGCGCGCAGGTACTCGAGGTCACCGGGGATGAAGGCAAAGCGGATGCGGCGAACCTGGCTCTCGACAAATGCCTTGACCTCGTCTTCCGTGGCGTCGGGGTTGACCTCCATCATGCGGGCGACGTTGGTGACCACCAGGCGCAGCGCGCAGGAGACGGACTTGGTGTCCATCATGGTCACGTAGTCGCGGCCCTCCGCGGCGAGGTGCGCGCTGCGGTAGGAGACTGTGGTTGCGGCGGAGTAGGCCAGGTAGAGGATCTTGGCCGTGGGGTACTTCTCGTGGATGCGGTCAAATGCTGCGGAGAAGTCCACAGGTGTGCAGCCCGAGGTCTGCGGCAGCTTGCCCGTGGTCTTGTAGTACTCGTAGAGCTCCTCGGGCGGGAAGGAGTCGTCGTCGCGGGAGACCTCGCCAAAGTTCACGTGCATGGGAACAACCACAATGCCGTGGCGGCGTGCGGTCTCCTCGTGGATGTCGGAGCCGGTCTCGGTGACAAGGATGTAGTCTGCCATGGTTGCCTCCGCAGCCTTGGTGGTGGTATTTCAACGTATCTCATAGCTATTGTACGGATATGTTGGCGCGCTACGGGCATTCGTCGGCGCGCGTGGGGATAATGCACACATGAGACAAAGGGAAACCCCTTTGCCTCATCGGAGAGGAGCTGACGTGATCCAGGAGACGGGCAAGGCGTACGACAATCACTTCGAGCCCAAGGGGGCCAAGGCCGAGAGCTACGTGCTGCACTACCGCGACCGCTCGGCGCTTGTGCGCGTGGTGGCTGCAGGTGAGCGTGGCGCAGACGAGTTCTCCTCGGGCGAGATGATCGAGCTGCCGCGGCTGGCGGACTATCCCACGCCGCCGGAGCGCACCGTGTTCGCGTTCCGCATTGGCGAGGACGACTTCTTCCTTGCGCTGGACGAGGACGTCGCGGCGCCGGCGGGCTTCACCTACGAGCGCGTGGGGTGGCTGCGCGGCGTGGGCCCGGCAGACCTTGCGTTTGCCGCTGCCGTTGGGTCTCAGCTTGCCTCGTGGTACCGAGACAACAGGTTCTGCTCGCGCTGCGGGCATGCTATGGAGCTTGCACCGCGCAGCCGCGAGATCGTGTGCCCCAACTGCGCGAAGATCGTCTACCCCAAGATCCAGCCGGGCGTGATTGCCGCCGTGACGGATGGCGAGAGGATCGTGCTCACGCGCTACCAGGGACGCGCGCTCAAGCTGTGGGCGCTTGTCGCCGGGTTCACAGAGATTGGCGAGTCAGTGGAGGACACCGTCCGCCGCGAGGTTATGGAGGAGGTGGGGCTGCGCGTGCGCGACCTGCGTTTCTACAAGAGCCAGCCCTGGCCCTTCTCGGAGACGCTGCTCATGGGGTTCTGGTGCCATGTGGACGGGAGCCGGCGCATCCGCACCGACCACCAGGAGCTTGCCGAGGCGCGCTGGTTTTCGCCGGAGGAGATTCCGCTGGAGCGCGCCAACGACCACGCTAGCCTTACGGGCGAGATGATCGAGCTCTTCCGCACGAAGGGCGCCACGGGGCTGGGACTGTAGGGGCGGCGCAACTGCTACCAGAGGCCGTCTGCGGAGGGATGCTTCTTCTCGTTTGTTGCCACGGTGAGGCCATAGCCAGCGTTTACACAGCCGGCATCGCAGAGGACGTCAGTGCCCATGAGGTAGCCGCAGCGCTCGTCGGCGATGCTCACGATGAGAAAGGCCAACTCTTCCGGTTTGGCGCCGCGTCCTGGGCCGGAGTAGGAAAGCAGAATATCTGTAGCCTTGCCTTTTTCCTTCTCAGTCATGGGGGTCTCAACGTAGCCAGGACTTACTGAGAGCACGCGGATACCTCGACGGCGCATGTACTTGAAGGCGCAGCCTGCAGCGTACCAGCGTGCGAAGTTCTTCGAGATCATGTAGGCCATCTGTGGGTCTACGTCCTTGTTGTGCATGAGAGATGCACGGCGGACGAGGCGCTTTACGAAGGCGTCCTCGTTGGTGAGGGCGAGGGGGTACGCGCGGCGGGGAAGCATCGCGCTCGGAAGCATGTAGCCAGAGTTGGAAGCGACATCCACAATTACGCCGCCGTCCATTACCTTGTAGAACTCCTGGTTCACGTAGACCGTGCCGAGAGCGTTGATGCGAATGATCTTCTCGGCGTCCGCCATAGAGCCCGATATACCTGCTGCATGAATGACCTTTGTGACCTGGCCAAGCTCTGCCGAACGTTGGGCGAGGGAGTGCACCTCAGTGCGGTTTGAGACGTCGCAGGTGAGGGGGATTGCATGGTGGCCTTGGGCGTTAAGTGCGTCGGCCGTGTGTTGCAATTTTGCTAGCGTCCGGCCGGTGATAATGACGGTTGCCTCCTTGGGCAGAGCCTCTGCCACCGCGCAGCCAATCCCCGAGCCTCCGCCAGTAACCACAAATACCTCATCCATATGCTCTCCCTTGCGACCACCGAGCAAACCGTGAGGAGGATAGAGGCAATTGCTTTGGATTGATGTCATATTTGTCGTTATGTTGAGTTGTCTGTCATTCCCGCTCGTTGAGTTGAGTTCGTGTTGCCGTTCTCTATCGGTATCTGAGAATATCCCCGGCGTTTCCGCAGTTAGATTATCTGATGAGTCTCAAAAACCGATAAAGAATGGAGAGGGAGGACGGAAGAGCTCTGGGGTCGGCTGTCTGCAGCATCGAACTTACCTTCGTTACACGTACTATTTAGCATAGCTGAAGTAGCTGGCTCAAGATTATACAAGATTAATGTATTTACTATAATAGATATCCAAAATAATGGAATTCATACTCGGCAGCTTGATGAAAGTACGTGTAACGAAAGCCAGTTCGATGCAAACAACTCGGAATTCGTGTAACGAAGGGCACTTCGATGCAACGCGGATGATCTGGCAGTCGAGAAGACCATTCAACGCAGCACACCCGCGCAATGTTTCCGTTCGGCTACCGCTCGCAAAACTCCGGCGCCCGTTCCATGTCGCTGTGCCACAGTAATCAACACCGGCTGCAGTCAGCAGCCTCGGCCAGGAGGGGAGGGAACATGCGCATGAATCACCAGGAGCTGCCCATGGACCTTCTCGCCCTCGATCTACTCGGCCTAGAGCTTACGTGCGCGAGCGCACGCTAGGTCCGAGGTCCAGCAGGTATCATTAGACCCAGCTTGCGTTCGCGTCCCGCCTTGGGACAGCGGCAGCTGGGTCTTGTCGTGTGTCATGCCACCATCCCAAGGCAACCTGGTACCAGTCACTGGGTCCATATCCAATGGAGGTAGCAATGACCCGCAAGATCGCCATCTTCGACACCACCCTTCGCGACGGCGAGCAGTCGCCCGGCGCGTCCATGAACACCGAGGAGAAGCTCGTCATCGCCCAGCAGCTGCTGCGCCTGCACGTGGACGTCATCGAGGCGGGCTTCCCCATCTCCTCCCCGGGCGACTTCCGCTCGGTGCAGGAGATCGGACGCCTCGCCGGCGACGACGCTGTGGTGGTTGGCCTCACGCGCGCCGTTGACAAAGACATCGACCGCGCGGCCGAGGCGCTGAAGACCGCCAAGCGCCCGCGCATCCACACCGGCCTGGGCGTCTCGCCGCAGCACCTGCGCGAGAAGCTCCGCATCTCCGAGGACGAGTGCGTCGAGCGCGCCATCCACTGCGTGAAGTACGCCAAGCAGTACGTCGAGGACGTGGAGTTCTACGCCGAGGACGCCGGCAGAGCGGACCAGAAGTTCCTTGAGCGCGTGATTCAGGCCGCTGTCGACGCGGGCGCGACCGTGGTGAACATCCCGGACACCACGGGCTACCAGATGCCGGATGACTTTGGCGCCCGCATCAAGGGCCTGGCCGACAACGTCTGCGGCATCGAGAACGTCACCATCAGCGTTCACACCCACAATGACCTGGGCATGGCAACCGCGCTTGCGCTGGCCGGCGTCAAGAACGGCGCCACGCAGATCGAGTGCACCATCAACGGCCTGGGCGAGCGCGCCGGCAACACCGCGCTCGAGGAAGTCGTCATGGCCATCAAGATGCACGGTGACGAGCTTGATGCCTATACGGACGTCAACACCCGCGAGCTCACGCGCTCGAGCCACCTGGTGAGCCGCATCACCGGCATGAACGTGCAGGCAAACAAGGCCATCGTGGGCGCCAACGCGTTCGCGCACAGCTCCGGCATCCACCAGGACGGCGTGCTCAAGGCGCGCGACACCTACGAGATCATCAACCCCGAGGACGTTGGCGCCGCAGGCTCCGAGATCATCCTCTCCGCGCGCTCCGGCCACGCAGCCCTCAAGCACCGTCTTGCCGAGCTGGGCTACACCTTCTCCACCGAGGAGTATGACGACATCTACAAGCGCTTCCTTGAGGTTGCGGACCAGAAGAAGGAAGTCTACGACGAGGACCTGGAGTCCATTGTCCAGGAGCGCCAGCGCGAGGTTGCGGCCGTCTACACCCTGGACGCCCTGCAGGTCTCTTGTGGCGACCCCCTCGTGCCCACCGCCACGGCCACCATCACGGATGAGCTGGGCGTGAGGCACGTGGTCTGCGCCACCGGCACCGGTCCCGTCGATGCCGCGTACAAGGCCGTCGACCAGGTGGTTGCCGTCCACGGCGACCTCGCGGAGTTCTCGGTCAAGGCCATTACCCGCGGCATCGATGCCATCGGCGAAGTCACGGTGCGCATCACCGCCGAGGACGGCAGAGTCTACACCGGCCGCGGCGCCGACAACGACATCGTGGTCTCCAGCGCAAAGGCCTACGTCAACGCCATCAACCGCATGATTCAGACTACGCGTTCCAAGGAGGGCAAGTAAATGGCACGTCCCATGACCATGGCCGAGAAGATCCTCGCAGCCCACGCGGGCCTTCCCGAGGTTGTGCCCGGCCAGCTCATCGAATGCGACCTCGACCTCGTGCTCGCCAACGACATCACGGCGCCCATCGCCATCAAGACCGTGCGCGAGATTGGCGCTGGCGTCTTTGACCGCGACCGAATCTGCCTGGTGCCCGACCACTACAGCCCCAACAAGGACATCAAGAGCGCCGAGCAGACCAAGGTCACGCGCGACTTTGCGCACGAGATGGGCATCACACACTACTTCGAGCAGGGCTGCATGGGCATTGAGCATGCCCTTCTCCCCGAGCGCGGCATTGTGGGCCCTGGCGACCTGGTCATTGGCGCGGATTCGCACACCTGCACCTATGGTGGCATCGGTGCGTTCTCCACGGGCGTTGGCTCCACGGACGCTGGCGTGGGCATGGCGATCGGTCGTGCGTGGTTCAAGGTGCCCGAGACCATCCGCTTCGAGATTGACGGCAAGCTGCCCGCTGGCGCCAGCGCAAAGGACATCATCCTCTACGTGATCGGTAAGATCGGCGTGGACGGTGCGCTCTACTGCGCCATGGAGTTTGCCGGCTCGACCATCCGCGACCTCTCTGTTGAGGGGCGCCTGACCATTGCCAACATGGCTATCGAGGCTGGCGGCAAGGCGGGTCTCTTCGAGGTGGACGACACCGCGCGCGCCTGGCTGGAAGGCCGCACCGAGCGCCCGTACACCGAGTACCACCCCGACCCGGACGCGATCTACAAGCAGGTCATCAAGATCGACGCGGCAGACGTCGTGCCGCAGGTCTCCTGGCCGCACCTCCCTTCCAACACACACCCCGTTGCTGAGAGCCGCGACATTACCATCGACCAGGCAGTTATTGGCTCCTGCACCAACGGGCGCATCGAGGACATGCGCGCTGCGGCAGAGGTGCTGCGTGGCAGGACCGTCAACCCCAACGTGCGCTGCATCGTGATTCCCGCGACGCAGGCCGTGTGGCTGCAGTGCGTGCACGAGGGTCTCATGGACGTCTTCATCGACGCTCACTGCGTGGTCTCGACGCCCACCTGCGGCCCGTGCCTGGGCGGTTATATGGGCATCCTGGCGGCAGGCGAGAAGTGCGTGAGCTCCACCAACCGCAACTTCGTTGGCCGCATGGGAGACCCCACGTCCGAGGTCTACCTGGCGAGCCCGGCCGTGTGCGCCGCGTCGGCCGTGGCCGGCCACATCGCGCTGCCGTCTGACCTGTAGGCACAGGGGGGTGCGGCCTTTCTTCCCGTGCTCAGACAGCTTGGCTGCGCCAAGAACTCGCATAGGAGAGAAAGGCCGCACCCTTGGGTCGCAAGACAGCCGCAAGCCCGCAGCCGGCCACGGGCGCCCCACCGGCCGCGCTCTTTGCTTCTTTTGTTTTTACCGGGGTGGAGGTTCCGTCAGGGCTCTGACGCGAAAGACGGTTCCTCTCGCCTGCGTATTTGTTTCAACTCCGGGGCAGCGGCCACCCTTGCCGCTCCGCGAGTTCCGCAGCCGCGCCTTTTGCGGCGAGGACTGTCCGAAGCGGGAGGCAAGGGTGGCCGCCGCTCCCGAGTAGAAAGGAAACCCATGCAGTTCCGAGGAACCGTCTTTCGCTACGGCAGAGACATAGACACCGACGTCATTATTCCTGCTCGCTACCTCAACACGTCGGATCCCGCCGAGCTTGCCAAGCACTGCCTTGAGGACCTCGACAAGACCTTCGTCTCTCGCGTGAAGCCGGGCGACATCATCGTGGCCGACGAGAACTTTGGCTGCGGCTCGTCTCGTGAGCACGCGCCCGTGGCGATCAAGGCGGCGGGCGTCTCGTGCGTCATCGCCAAGAGCTTCGCGCGCATCTTCTACCGCAACTCGATCAACATGGGTCTCCCCATCCTGGAGTGCCCCGAGGCCGCGGACGCCATCTCTGACGGCGACGTGGTGAGCGTCGACGCCGATACCGGCGCCATCACGGACGAGACCACGGGCGCCGTCTTCCACGCGCAGCCGTTCCCGCCGTTCATCCAGGACATCATCAACGAGGGCGGGCTTGTCGCGCGCACCATGCACGTGCTGGCCGAGAAGAAGGGCGAGTAGCAATGGCTAAGGCAATCTATCGCGTGTGCACACTGCCGGGCGACGGCATTGGCCCCGAGATCATGGCCGAGGGCAAGAAGGTCCTGGCAGCAGTGGGCGAGAAGGCCAATGTCGACTTTGTCTGCGAGGACCACCTCATTGGCGGCGCTGCCATCGATGCCTGCGGAAGTCCCCTGCCCGACGAGACGCTCAACGCTGCCAAGGCCTCGGACGCCGTCCTTCTCGCCTCTGTGGGCGGGCCCAAGTGGGACTCTACCGATCCAAACGCCCCTCGTCCGGAGCAGGGGCTTCTCGGCATTCGCAAGGGCCTGGGCCTCTACACCAACCTGCGCCCCGTCAAGATCTACGACGCTCTGGCGGGCGCCTCGACGCTTCGTCCAGAGGTCATCAAGGGCGTTGACCTGGTGATTGTACGCGAGCTCACCGGTGGCCTGTACTTTGGGCGCCGCGAGCGCTTCTACGACGAGGAGGGCGCGGGTGCCAACGGCGGCCGCGGGCAGCGTGCCTACGACACCATGGAGTACCGCGAGTACGAGGTCGAGCGCATTGCGCGCAAGGCGTTTGAGGCTGCCCGCAAGCGCCGCAACAAGGTCACGAGCGTCGACAAGCGCAACGTGCTGGAGACCTCCCGCATGTGGCGCGAGGTTGTGCATCGCGTCCATGACGAGGAGTTCCCCGAGGTCGAGCTTGAGGACCTGCTCGTTGACAACACCGCCATGCAGCTCATAAACAGGCCAGCGGACTTTGATGTCGTCGTGACCGAGAACATGTTTGGCGACATCCTCTCCGACGAGGCCGCGCAGATCACGGGTTCGCTTGGCATGCTCGCGAGCGCGAGCCTGGGCGACGGCGTCTCGCTCTTTGAGCCCTCCGCTGGCTCCGCGCCGGACATCGCCGGCAAGGGAATCGCCAACCCACTGGCGCAGATCCTCTCGGTGGGCATGATGCTCACCTACGCCTTTGACATGACCGGGGAGGCTGGCTGGGTCGAGTCTGCCGTGGAGCGCGTCCTCGACGACGGCTGGCGCACCCGCGACATCGCCGATGACGCCACGCCGGCAGACCACGTGCTGGGAACCGCCGCGATGGGCGACAAGGTCGTGGAGTACCTGTAGGGGCGCCGCGCCGCCGCGCGGTCACCATGCGCTTCTCGGCGCGCCGCGTTTGTCTCAGCAGCGTCGCCGGAAGGCCCATTTTGGCGGCATTTGCAACAAAGCAAGCCCTCCGGAGACAAAATGTCGCCGGAGGGCTCAATTCTGCGTGCATCCGCAACAAAACGCACTCTCCGGCGACACGGATAGCCGGAGAGTGCGTCTGTGCCGCTACAGCGACGTCTGCACCAGCGTGGGGTCGAAGCCTGCCTTGTGGATTGCGTCCACGATCTGCGCCTTGTGCTCCTCGCCGTACGCCTCGATGGTCACGCGCAGCTCGACCGCCGCGTTCCTGTTGGTCGAGACAAACTGGTTGTGCTCGAGCTTGATCACGTTGCCGTTTTGCTCGGCGATCACGCTGGCCACGCGCACCAGCATGCCCGGGCGGTCGGGGAGCAGCACGCTCACGGTGAAGATGCGGCCGCGCTGGATGAGGCCGTGCTGCACCACGCTCGACATGGTGATCACGTCCATGTTGCCGCCGGAGAGGATGCACGCCACGCGCTTGCCCTCGGCGGGCAGGTGCTTTGCGGCGGCAACCGTGAGCAGGCCGGAGTTCTCGACGATCATCTTGTGGTTCTCGACCATGTCGAGGAACGAGACAACAAGCTCATCGTCGTCCACGCAGATGACGTCGTCGAGGTTCTGCTGCAGGTAAGGGAAGACCTTGTCGCCCACCTCGAGCACGGCCGTGCCGTCGGCGATGGTGTTGGCGCTGGGGAGCTTCACCACGTGGCCCGCCTCGAGCGCCGCCGTGAGGCTAGCTGCGCCGGTGGGCTCCACCCCAATGACGCGGATCTTGGGGTTGTAGAGCTTGGCGAAAGTCGAGACGCCGCAGGCCAGGCCGCCGCCGCCCACGGGCACGAGGATGGTGTCGACCAGCGGCAGCTCCTGAATGATCTCCATGGCGATGGTGCCCTGGCCGGTTGCCACCGTGGTGTCGTTGAACGGTGGGATGTAGGTGAGGCCCTGCTCCTCGGCCAGCTCCACGGCGCGCTGCTTGGCGTCGTCAAAGACGTCGCCGTAGAGGATGACCTCGGCGCCGTAGCCCTTGGTGCGCTCGACCTTGATGAGCGGTGTGGTGGTGGGCATGACCACGATGGAGCGTGCGCCCGCGTGGGTGGCGGCGTACGCCACGCCCTGCGCGTGGTTGCCGGCACTTGCGGTGATCACGCCGCGGTCAAGCTCCTCCTGGGAGAGCTTCGAGATCTTGTAGTACGCGCCGCGCAGCTTGTAGGCGCCGGTGCGCTGCATGTTCTCGGGCTTGAGCCACATGCGGTTGCCGGTCGCCGCCGAGAGGTACGGGCTCTCAATGAGTTTCGTCTCGAGCGTGACCTCTTTGACTTTCTCGGATGCCTCCTCGAAAGCCTCAAGTGTGAGCATCTCTGGCATAGGGACCCCTATCTGCGCAAAGGACGTGACGGCGTGTTACAGCGCGTCGCCAATCTGCCGCGAACGCGCACGTAATGCTTATAGTAGGTCTGTACGACACCCCAAGTGGTGGTGCGTTTGTGTGAAGTTACACCAAGGAAAAACCGGGAGACCGCATGCAGGGCGAGAAGAACGCCGGCGACAATACACCGCTCTTTGCCATCCACGACGCCAGCGTGGTGAGGGCGAGCAAGACCATCCTCCACGTGGACGACTTCACGCTGCACGAGGGCGAGCACGTGGCGCTTCTTGGCCCCAACGGCGCGGGCAAGTCCACGTTCATACAGCTCCTCACCAGGGAGGTCTTTCCGCTCTACCGAGACGAGCCGCCGGTACGCTTTCGCGGCAATCCGCGCCCGCAGCTTACCGACGTGCGTCGCGCGCTGGGCGTGGTGAGCTCTACCATGCACGAGCAGATCCGCGTGCACCTGCCGTCCGTCGACATCGTGGTGGGCGGGCTCTTTGGCACGCTGGGGCTGCCCAAGCAGGTGGAGGTCACCGAGCGCGACCACCAGCTGGCGCTCGATGCGCTTGACCGCCTGGGCATCCCCGAGGTGGCCGATTGCGACGTGATGACCCTCTCGACCGGCCAGGCCCGCCGCGTCCTGGTGGCACGCGAGCTTATCCGCGACCCGCAGGTGCTCGTCTTTGACGAGCCGTGCACCGGCCTTGATCCCGAGGGCATGTACCACGTGCGCGAGACCATGAGCACACTAGCCGCCGAGGGCCGCTCGATCATCCTGGTCACGCACTACCCCGAGGACATCATCCCGGCCATCGGGCGCGTGATGCTCATCAAGAATGCAGCCATCTTCGCCGATGGCCCCAAGGAGCAGATCCTGTGCGACAAGGTCCTCTCCGATCTCTTTGACGTGCCGCTAGTGGTGGACGAGCACGACGGCTGGTACTCGATGCGCGGACAGTACGGGGCGTAGACGCCGGTGGAGGGCCTGGTTGTAGAGGTTGGCGCAGGAGGGGATGCGGCGCGGGCGCAGGAGCTTGCGGTGCGCCTCGGCGTGCCCGTGGGTACCAGTGCTGCTGTGGGTGGGCTGTGCCTTCTTGTGGGCGAGAAGGGTCTCTCGCTCGAGGGTGACGGCATGTCGCTTGCCGCGGACCTCTCACGCATGGTGCCGCGCCTTCGCGCGGGCAACCTCAACCGCGAGCTGGTGGTGCGCGCGGCACGCATTCGCGGGGCGGCCGGTCCGCTCACGGCTGTGGACGCGACGGCCGGGATGGGGGAGGACTCGCTGCTTTTGGCTGCGGCGGGCTTCTCGGTGACGCTCTTCGAGCGCGACCCCGTGATCTGCGCGCTTCTGGGCGACGCCCTGGCACGTGCGGCGGCGGACCCGGCGCTGGCGGAGGCGGTCTCACGCATGGAGCTTCGCGGCGAGGACTCCGTGCCGGCGCTTCCCGCGCTGGGCTTCTCGCCTGACGTGGTCCTTCTCGACCCCATGTTTCCCGAGCGCCGCAAGAGCGCGGCCGTCAAGAAGAAGCTGCAGCTCATTCAACGCCTGGAGCGGCCGTGTGACGACGAGCGCGGCCTCATGGACGCCGCTCGGGCTGCGGGCCCTCGCCGCATTGTGGTGAAGCGTCCGGCCAAGGGACCATGGCTTGCTGGAGAGAAGCCCAGCTACACCGTGGCCGGCAAGGCCATACGCTACGACTGCTACGCGCTGTGAGCGCAGGCGGCGGGCTGAGAGCTGCACGGCTGCCACGTGCCGCGTTGCTCTCTGCCCCTCAATCTCACCACACGTATGCCCTAGACTCTTCCAGTTCACCAGACACGTAGCCAGCGTCTCGCGCGCCGGCAGAAGGGGGCACCCATGCCCACGAAGGACACCACGACTCCGGTCAAGATCGTCATGCTTACCGGTTACCTGGGAGCGGGCAAGACCACGCTCCTCAACCACATCCTTGCCAACGACGAGGGCATTCGCGCCGCCGTCATCGTGAACGACATCGGCGAGATTAACGTTGACGCAAGCCTCATCAAGAACGGCGGCCTCTCCGCCACGGACAGCCTCATCCCCATGAGCAACGGCTGCATCTGCTGCACGCTTGCCTCCGACCTGGCGCAGCAGCTCACGTCCATCGCCGAGACCGGCGACTTCGACTACATCATCATCGAGGCCTCTGGCATCTGCGAGCCCATCCCCATTGCCTACACCATCTCGTCCATCTGCGACCAGACCAAGGGCGGCACGGCTCCGCTCGACCTGGACAACATCGTGGCCGTGGTCGACTGCGCCCGCATGTACGACGAGTTCAACGGTGGCCACGCCCTTCTCTCCGACGACATCGAGGAGGACGACGTCGAGAGCCTTCTCATCCAGCAGATCGAGTTCTGCACCACGCTCGTGCTCAACAAGTGCGACCGCGTGACGCCCGAGCAGGTGGCCGAGCTCAAGGCCATCGTGCGCGGCCTGCAGCCCCACGCGCGCATCGTGGAGGCCGTGAACGGCAACGTCCCCATGGACGAGCTACTCAACACCGGTCGCTTTAGCTTTGACGAGGCGTACGGCTCGGCTGCGTGGGTGGATGCCATGGAGCACCCCGAGGAGCACGAGAACCCCGAGGTCCTGGAGTACGACGTCTCCACCTTTGTCTACCAGCGTCGCCAGCCCTTCGACTACCACTCGCTCTCCGAGTTCGTGAACAACTGGCCCGAGTCCGTGATTCGCGTCAAGGGTCTCATGTGGGTCAACAACGACCCTGACATGTGCTACGTGTTCGAGCAGGCCGGCCAGCAGTTCACGCTCACCGAGAACGGCCAGTGGGCGGCGCTCATGCCTGAAGACGAGCTCAAGCGCAACATGGAGGAGATCCCCGAGCTGCGCCGCGACTGGGATCCCAAGGTGGGCGACCGCATGGTTCGACTCTGCGTTATTGGCCGCCACATGGATCGCGAGGCTGTCGAGCGTGGCCTTGACGCCTGCCTCACCACGTGGGAGGGCGAGGCGCCTGCCGTCGACGGCCTGGAGTAGGGCTACATGGACGAGAGCGACAAGACGCGCCTGATAGGCGGTGGTTCCGGGGTCGAGAACGATGCGACGCACCTGATGGGTGGTGGCGCCAGGGTCGCGGGTGACCCCGACGCCACGGTGTACGCTCGTCCCGGCGAGAACCCCGACGCCACGGTGTACGCGCCGCCCGTGGCCTCCCGCACGGCTGCGGCTCCCCGGCGTGCCCCGGAGCCTCGACGTGCCCCGGAGCCCGTGCGCAACGCCGTTCCCTCTCCCTCGCAGACGAGCTACTACGGCTATGGCTACGATGGCGCCGCCGGCGGCGATGGGCGCGGTGCTCACCGCGGCCCCAACCTCAAGCGAATCACGCTTGTGCTGGTAGGGGCACTTGTCGCCCTCATCGTCTTTGCGGTGGTGTCAAGCTGCGTGAGTGACGCCGTGTCGAGCGTGGCCGCCGGTGCCTCCAGCGGTACTGCGCCGAGAACCACCACGACGGGCACCACCAACCCCGAGCCCACAAGCTCCACCTCTGGTACCGACACGGACCCCGACCTCGGAGGGATTGCGGACACCCTGGGTGACGCCGCCACCACCGCGCGGGAGGTTGCCCAAAACGTGGGCGGCGTCGCAAAGGACCTTGCTTCCAAGCTTCCCTCCCAGGTCAAGGGGCTTCTCTCCTCTCGCTAGGTTGCGGATGGACCCGCAATTGCCACTGGCGCTTTGAGATCTTGCAGATTTCGATCGGTTAGCGGTCCCTAACCGATCGAAATTTACAGCTGGGCAGCAGTGTTGCAGATTCCGATTGGTTAGCAGCCCTTAACCGATCGGAATCTGCACGTTTGTCTCGCTGTGCCCTCCATCCTGCATTTTTCGATTGGTTAGCGATTCCGGCGTTCGGTCTGCGACCTTGCGCGCGAACAGCCTGCACACCGAGCAAACCTTTGCGTACCGCTCGCAGAATTGTTGCTGCACCGCAACACAGGGCTGGTAACGTTTTGACAATTTAAAAGTCGGGCGTCGAGAGGGGCTGTCATGCTCAATCGCTTCTGCAAGAGTCCACTGTGGGAATGCAACCGTACGCTCATCCGCGTGGCGCAGGGACAGGAGCCCGCTGACCTCGTCATTCGTCACGCCCGGCTGGTAAGCGTCACCACGCACGAGGTCCTTGAGGACGCAGACATCGCCGTTGCCGCAGGGCGCGTTGCGTACCTGGGCATTGGTGGCCACACGGCCGAGCACTGCATTGGCGAGAAGACCACCGTTATCGATGCCGCTGGCCGCTACGTGGCGCCGGGCTTCATGGATGGCCACATCCATGTTGAGTCTGCCATGGTGGGCCCCTCCGAGTACGCCCGCGCCGTGGTGCCGCACGGCACAACCGGCATCTACTGGGACCCGCACGAGGCCATGAACGTCGCTGGCCTGCCCGCGTTGAAGGAGCTCATCCGCGACTCCGAGCGCGTGCCGCTCAAGTGCATGGTCACGCCGGGCTCGTGCGTGCCCGCGGTGCCGGGCTTCGAGGACACCGGTTCCAAGATTGATGCCAAGGACATTCGCGAGACCATGGGCTGGGACGCCGTGGTGGGTCTTGGCGAGATGATGAACGACCCAGGCGTCCTTTCCTGCGACGAGGGTCCGCTCTTCGAGATGGACGAGACCCTCAAGGCCGACAAGACCCTGACCGGCCACTTCACCGTGCCAGACACAGACCGCCAGCTCAACGCCTATATCGCCTCCGGTATCTCCTGCTGCCACGAGTCCATCACGCGCGAAGAGGCGCTCGCCAAGCTCCGTCTGGGCCAGTATGCGCAGCTGCGCGAGGGCTCCGCCTGGCAGAACCTCGAGGAGCTGGCGCACGTTATCACCGAGAACAACATCGATACGCGCCACGTGAACCTCGTCTCTGATGACAACCACCCCGAGACCCTGGTCTCCGAGGGCCACATCGATCGCATCCTGCGCAAGGCTGTGGGCTATGGCATCGATCCCGTCTCGGCCATCCAGATGGTCACGATCAACGTGGCAGACTGCTTTGGCATGTCGCGCGACCTGGGCTCCGTCACGCCGGGCAAGTGCGCTGACCTCGTGATTCTCGAGGATCTCAAGGACTTCCGCGTGACGCACACCTTCATCGACGGTGAGCTTGTGGCCCAAGACGGCGCGGCGCTCTTCTCGCCAGAGCCCTATCCCTGGCCCAACTTCATGTTCAACTCTATGCACGTGGCGGCGGACATCAAGCCCGAGATCTTCCGCATTCCCGCCGTTCATGCGGACGGCTCGCCCATCGCGGGTGACTGCGCGCTGGTGCGCGTGATGACCTCGAGCGCCGGCTCCACCATCACCAAGGAGGAGCACCTCGAGGTGCCCGTGGTCGACGGCTGCCTGGAGGGCTCGCCCGCAGACGACATCCTTAAGGCCTTTGTCTTTGAGCGCCACCACAACACGGGCTCGTTTGCCTACGGCTTCGCCAAGGGCTTTGGCATCCACGGCGCGCTTGCGCAGACTGTTGCCCACGATGCCCACAACCTGCTGGTCATTGGCGACAACGATGAGGACATGGCCCTGGCGGCAAGCCTCCTTGTGGACTGCGGTGGCGGCGAGGTTGCCGTTGAGGACGGCAAGGTGCTTGGCCAGGTGAAGCTGCCCATTTTGGGCCTCATGAGTCCCAAGAGCGTGGAGGAGGTTGCCGCGGAGGTCCGCGGCGCCGAGGCCGCTTGGGCAAAGATGGGCTGCACGATGCCCTCGCCGTTCATGACCATGGCGCTTCTCTCGCTTGCCTGCATCCCTGACCTGCGGCTTACCAACCGAGGCTACGTGGACTGCCACACCTATCAGTTTGTGCCAGTGGTTGTGGAGTAGGACAAGATGGCCGCGCGTGCCGGGGCGCCCGGTCCGCGCGGCCGTTGTTGCGCTGCGTGCCTAGAGCAGCTGGTCGAGCGTCTTGCCGTAGCTGGGGAGAAACTCTGTCACAAAGTCCGCGACCTCGGGCATCTGCGCGGCCATCTCGTCCACCTTGGCGTGGATGCCCTTCTCGGCGGTCTTGAACTCGGCGTTTCCGGACTGCGCCTCGTCGACGCACTTGATGAGTGCCGAGATCTTGTCGGCGGCCTTCACCAGGCGGCGCAGGTATACGTCATCCTCGTCTGCTGGGTCGCCGCGGAAGATTGCCTCGTAGGTGGGGCGCAGGTCTCCTGGCAGCGTGTCGAGTAGTGTGTCCTCGGCATTACTCTCCACATCCTTGTAGGCATCGCGAATGCCGCGGTTGGCGTACTTCACGGGCGTGGGCATGTCGCCGGTCACGATTTCTGTGGTGTCGTGGAAGAGGCCGATGAGCGCGGCCTTCTCGGCGTCAAGATGTCGTCCGTAGCGGACGTTGCCGAGCGTGGCCAGGCCGTGTGCGATGGCCGCTACCTCGAGGGAGTGCTCGGAGAGGTTCTCCGGGCGAGCGCTGCGCATGAGCGCCCAGCGCTCGATGTACTTCATTCTCGAGACGATAGCGAAGAACGTGGACTGTTCAGTCATGGCAATCCCTCCTCCCAGAATGGTACGCTCGGATGAGACAAAGGGACAGTCCCTTTGTCTCATCCGAGAGGGGGAAGCACGTGAAGGTCCTAATGCTCAATGGGGGCGTGAGCCCCAAGGGAAACACCGGCATCGCGCTGGCGGAGGTGGCAAAAACGCTTTCCGAGCAGGGCATAGACACCGAGGTCTATCACCTGCCCCTCACGCCCACGCGTGACTGCGTAAGCTGCGGCAAGTGCCCCAAGCTTGGTCGTTGCGTCTTTGATGACGACGGCGTGAACGAGTTTGTCGAGAAGGCCGCCCTGGCGGATGGCTTTGTCTTTGGTGCGCCCGTCTACTACGCGCATCCCGCCGGCCGCGTGCTGTCCTTCCTCGACCGCGTCTTCTACAGCGAGAGCGGCCAGTTTGCCTTCAAGCCGGGCGCCTGCGTGACCGTGGCGCGCCGCGGTGGCTGCACCGCGTCGTTTGACGTGATGAACAAGTACTTTGGCATTGCCAACATGATCACCGTGGGCTCGTCGTACTGGAACATGGTCTACGGCGCCAAGACCGGCGAGGCCGCGCTGGACGTCGAGGGCATGAAGACCATGCGTAACCTGGGGCGCAACATGGCGTGGCTGCTCAAGAGCATAGAGGCTGGTCGTGTCGCCGGCGTACCCGCGCCCGAGGTAGAGGGCGGTTCCTGGATGAACTTCATCCGATGAGACAAAGGGAGTTTCCCTTTGTCTCATCCCAGCGTGACGAGTAGGGAGACCATGGCTGCCGTGGCCGCAAAGGCCACGGCGTCGCGCACGCCAAAGTGCAGCGGATGCCAGTGCGAGCGCGTGCCGCCGCTCTCGTAGCAGCGCGCGTCGAGGGCGCGCGCGAGGTCGTCGGCATGGTGCATCGAGCTTGCCATGAGCGCCACAAGCACCGAACCAACCGCGCGAAGGCGCCGGCCCAGGCTGCCGCGTGCCACCTCGCCACCGCGTGCGACCTGCGCGTCCATGATTGCCGAGGCGTCGTTTGCCAGCGTGGGGATAAAGCGCAGCATGAGCGAGAAGACCATGGCAAGCTCGTGGCCGGGAAGGCCCAGCCTGGTGAGCGGCGAACACGCGGCGTCAAAGGCGTCGCCCAGCTCGGTGGGCGTGGTGGTGAGCAGGAGCAGCGCGCCCACCACGATGGCGGCAAACACGCGCACCGGATAGAGGACCGCAGACCACGCACCGCCCGTGGTTATCGTGATGGGTCCGGCGGCGAGAAGCACGCTGCCATCGCGAATGAGCAGCAGGTTGAAGACCGCAAGGATGAGGAGCACCCAGAGCACGCCTTGCACGGACGAGAGAACCTCGCCCGCCGGGACGCGCGCCGCAAGAAGCAGCACGAGCACGCTGGCCGCAAGCACCGCCAGCCCAAGCGGCGTGTGCACGAAGAACGTGGCAATCATGAGCGCTAGGGCGCAGGCCGCCTTGGTACGGGGATCTAGCCGGTGGATGGGGGAGTCTGCGGCGTAATACTGGCCCACGGAGATGCGAAGTGCCATGGCTACTCGTCCCTCCCGTTGGCCGCGGGCACGCTGGTTGCGTCGGCGATGGCGTCTGCCAGGGCCTCGTTGGTGAGCGGGTCTCCCAAGGGATCGCAACCGGCATCCTCCAGAGCCCGCGCAAACGCAAGCGGGTGGGGCGTGCCCAGCCCCATGTCGTGGAGCTTCTCGGCGTTCTCTGCCGAGAAGACCTTGTCCGGCGTGCCTGCGAGCGCCACGCGCCCGCCGTCGAGCACAGTCACGAGGTCTGCCCGCGCGGCGTCCTCCATGGCATGCGTGACCTCTACAAGCGTGGTACCAGCGGCGTTGAGGCCGTCGAGTATGCGCCGCAGCTTGCGGCGGCCCCGCGGGTCGAGGCCGGCGGTTGGCTCGTCCAAGACGAGAAGGTTGGGCTTCATGGCCAGGATGCCGGCAAGCGCGCAGAGGCGCTGCTGTCCGCCGGAGAGCTGGAACGGCGAGGCGTCGTCCTTGCCCGCAAGACCCACCAGGTCGAGCGCGCGCCTCACGCGCTGGTCCACCTCGCTGGGAGAAAGCCCCAGGTTAGAGGGGCCGTAGGCCACGTCTTGCGCCACAGTCTCCGCAAAGAGCTGGCGCTCTGGGCGCTGCATCACGTAGCCCACACGGCCATGGAGCAGGCGCCGTTCGCGTCGGTCTGCCGTGGAGATGCCGTCCACCTCAATGCTGCCCTGGTCGGGCACCTCGAGCGCCGCAATGAGGCGCAGCAGCGTGGACTTGCCCGAGCCCGTCTGCCCCACCAGCGCAACATGCGCGCCACGCGGCACGTCGAGCGTCACGCCGTCAAGGGCTGCGGGCGCGGCGTCAGCGTGGCGCCGGCGGCGGGACTGCTCGTACGAGAAGTGCACGTCCTCCGCGCGCACCACAGGCGCTGTGCCGACGCGAGGCGCATAGCTCGGCGCAGCGGCAACGCGTCCAGCGCGGCAGCCGCTCGTTCTGCTCGCCAGCTCGGCGAGAAGCGCGTCCTCGTCGCAGGTCCATGGGATGTCCAGCCCGCGCTTGCGCAGCTGCGAGGAGAGGCGTCCGGCGAAGGGCTCCTCCAGTCCCAGGCTACGCACCTCCTCCACGTGCGAGAATACCTCCTGCGGCGTTCCCACCAGGGCAACGTGGCCGTGGTCGAGCACCACCACGCGGTCGGCGCCCAGGGCCTCGTCCATGAAGTGGGTCACGTGGACCACGGTGCAGCCCACGCCGCGGAGCTTCTCGACTACCTTCATGACCGAGCGTCGCCCGCGCACGTCGAGCGAGGACGATGGCTCGTCGAGCACCAGCACGCGAGGCTCCATGGCAAGCGCGCCGGCGATGGTCACGCGCTGACGCTGGCCGCCGGAGAGGCGCGCCGGGTCCGCCTTTGCGTAGCGCTCCATGGCAACGCGGTGCAGCTCGCGGCGAACCAGGTGCTCGATTCTCTCGAGCGGAAGGCCCAGGTTCTCGGGGCCAAAGGCCACGTCTTCCTCGACCACGCTGGTCACAATCTGGTCCTCGGGGTTCTGGAAGACCAGCCCCAGCTTGCGGCGGGCTCGGCGGTAGGCATCAAAGTCCGCGATGCCGGCCGTAAAGACCTTCTCGCCCACAAGCGTGACCTCGCCAGCGTCTGGGGCGAGAAGCCCACAGATGACCGAGGCCAGCGTTGACTTGCCGGAGCCGTTGGCACCCAGGACACAGAGGCGCTCTCCCTGGCGCACGTCGAGCGAGACGTTGTCGAGTGCCCGCAAGTCTCCATAGGAAAGCGTCACGTGCGCGAGCGAGACGATGGGCGCCTTGCTCGCGTTTGCGCTGGCGGCTGAGGTTGTGGCTGGCTGCGCCATCTAGCGGGCGTCTCCTGCGTTGCTCGCGCCGGGAACCTCGACACCCATTGCCTTGAAGGCGGGCCTCATGATGAGGACAAACACGACGCAGTTGATGACAATCTTGATGAGGTTGAAGGGCATCAGCGCCGGCACGATGAGGGCGATGACCGCATCGAGTGGCATTCCGGTGTAGAACGGCGTCACGATGAGGTTTCCCACGATGCAGACAGCCAGGCAGACGAGGCCGCCAACCACAAGACCAAGCACTGCTCCGCGCATGGTGCACTGTCTGCGGTAGATGAGAGACGCGGGCATGACCAGCGAGAACGTGGCGAGGATTGCCATGATCATGCCGTAGACGCCGCTTGCCGTGGCAACGTGCACCAGGTACGGAATGACCGAGACCACGGCTCCCGTGGCCGGTCCAAACGCAAAGCCCGCGATGAGCGCTACGATGCCCGAGGGATCGTACTTGAGCCAGGTGACGCCGGGCAGGATGGGGAACTCAAGCAGCAACGTGCAGACGGCTGCCATGGCGCAGAGAAGCGCGGTGACCGCGATGCGACGGGTATCCCAGCCCGAGGCCGCGTGCGTGGAGTGGCTTGCGTTGCGTGGTGAAGTGGGTGCCATAATGGCTTCTCCGTTTCTTCCATCCGGACTGTAACCGTTGGTCCTGGAATCTCACCAGGTCAGCCGCCTTTTTAGCGGGTCGCGGACTCCGCGCGGTTGCGCGTCACCACCAGTGGGGAATCTCACCCCGCCCTGAAACTGTCAGAGGAACTATAGCACGTGAGAAGGAGCCCGCAAACGGAGGCAAGGAATCATTCGCGTTTGAGGTGTCGGGAGTGTAAGCGCAGGATGAAGGCACGCGCGCAACATCCAACATCGTAGCCCACCTTGCTATACTCAAGAGCCAAGCGCGTGCATGCAGCGCGCAAAACCCAAACTGAGGAGCAAGATGTCCGAAAGTGGCACTACCGGCGACGACCACTTGCAACCGCTCGCCTGGAAGCTTCGCTCGATTGTTGGCGAGGACAACGTCCTTGTAAACGAGCCCATGAGCGAGCACACGTCGTTCGAGATTGGTGGTCCGGCCGACCTCTATGTGATTCCCGAGGACTTTGACGAGGTCCATGGTGTTATCGATGCCTGCAAGCAGGCGGACGTGCCTTACTTCGTGCTGGGCCGTGGGTCCGATCTACTGGTTGCAGACGAGGGGTACCGCGGCGTGATTGTTGCCGTGGCCGACGGTCTCGTGGGCGTGAGCGTCGATGACGACGAGATGTGGTGCCAGGCGGGCGTGACCCTGCGCGAGGCCTCCGAGATGGCGTGCGAGCTGGGGCTTTCTGGCCTCGAGTTTGCGTGCGGCATTCCCGGCTCCATTGGCGGTGCCTGCTTCATGAACGCGGGTGCGTACGGCGGCTGCATGGCAGACGTTCTCAAGAGCGTTTACGTGCTGCATCAGGACGGTCGCGAGGAGACTATCCCCGTTGACGAGCTTGACCTGGGCTATCGCCACAGTCGCATTGCGGACGAGGACATGGTGGTACTCTCGGCCACCTTCAACCTTGACCCGGCCGATCCCGAGAAGATTCGCGAGACTATGGACGAGCTTACGCGCCGGCGCGAGGAGAAGCAGCCTCTCGAGCTGCCCAGCGCCGGATCCACGTTCAAGCGCCCCGAGGGCTACTTCGTGGGCAAGCTTGTGACCGACGCCGGTTTGCGTGGCTACCAGGTGGGTGGCGCTGCCGTCTCGAAGAAGCACGCTGGCTTTGTGGTCAACTTGGGTGGAGCGACGGCGGCAGATGTTCGTGCGGTTATCGCGCACGTCCAGGACGAGGTCGAGCGCCAGTTTGGCGTGCGCCTGGAGCCCGAGGTACGCTTCCTGGGGTAGACAGGCGCCTTCTGGGGAGCTCCCAGCCGTTCTTCTCGCATGCTCTTCTCGTGCTCAAAACCTCACACGTGATGTTTCTTTTTCTATAATCGCTATTACCCATCAGGGATTTTGTCGCTGAATATAAGAAAAGAAACACCACGTGTGAGGTTTGGGCAAAATGAACGCCGCGACAGGGTTGGTGTCGCGGCGAAAAGCCTTTCGGCGAGAAAACTTGCGACCCTAGTTCTTCAGGCTGTTGAGCGGTGCGGGGAAGCGACCGCCGCGATGCGCCAGCACGTTACCGGCAAAGCGGTTCACGCTCATCACCGGCGCGCTGCCAAAGAGGCCGCCAAACTCCAGCATGTCGCCCTCCTTGTGGCCAATCGCCGGAATCAGGCGCACCGCCGTGGTCTTGGTGTTGATGACACCGATGGCCATCTCGTCGGCGATGATGCCGGCGATGGCCTCCACGGGGGTGTCACCGGGAATGGCAATCATGTCGAGGCCCACGGAACACACGCTGGTCATGGCCTCGAGCTTCTCGATGGAAAGCGACCCGTCCTCGGCGGCGCGAATCATGCCGGCGTCCTCGGATACGGGGATGAAGGCGCCCGAGAGCCCGCCAACGCTGGAGCTGGCCATGACGCCGCCCTTTTTGACGCAGTCGTTGAGAAGCGCAAGCGCGCAGGTGGTGCCGGGACCGCCGCACTCGCCCACGCCGATGATCTCTAGGATCTTGGCAACGGAGTCGCCAGCGGCAGGGGTGGGTGCCAGCGACAGGTCGACGATGCCCTTCTCGACGCCCAGCCGGCGCGATGCCTCGCGGCTCATGAGCTCGCCAGCGCGCGTGATCTTGAACGCCGTCTTCTTGATGGCCTCGGCAACCTCCATGAGGTTGGCGTCGTCGGGAAGCTGCTCAAGCGCGGCGGCCATCACGCCGGGGCCAGAGACGCCCACGTTGATGACTGCGTCGGCCTCGCCGGTCCCGTGCACGGCGCCGGCCATGAACGGCGAGTCCTCCACCATGTTGGCAAAGACCACGAACTTTGCCGCGCCGTAGCAGTCGATGTTGGTGGTGCGGCGCGCGCACTCGAGGATCGTCTGTGCCGAGAGAAGCACGGCATCCATGTTGATGCCGGCCCTGGTAGACGCAATGTTCAGCGAGGAGCACACGCGCTCCGTGGTGGCGAGCGCCTCGGGCACCGAGTTGATGAGGCGACGGTCGGCGTTGCCGATGCCCTTCTGCACCAGCGCGGAGAAGCCGCCCATGAAGTCGATGCCCAGCGTCTGCGCGGCGCGGTCCATGGCGTGCGCAATGGGGGAGAGGTCCTCGTCTGCGCAGCACGCTGCCACCTGTGCCACCGGCGTCACCGAGACGCGCTTGTTCGCGATGGGAATGCCGTACTCGGCAGCAAGGTCGTCGGCAACGGAGACCAGATGCTCCGCCTGGTGCGTGATGCGGTCGTAGATCTTGTCGCACATGCGGCCCATGTCCTCATCGGCGCAGCCTGCAAGCGAGATGCCCATGGTGATCGTTCGGAGGTCAAGGTTCTGCTCCGTTACCATGGCAAGCGTCTCGGATACTTCCTGCGGCGTGATGTCCATCTGGGCCCTTTCGCTGTGGCTGCTGGCTTCGTCACGCCATTATAGGTGAGCTAGCACGACGCCCGCGCCGCAGTGCGCAATAGGAAAAGGCCTCGCAAAGTTGTGAAGCCGCGGTTGGCTTTACAGGTCCAGCTCCGCAAACGACGAGAAGTGCTCGTCTGCGGCCGGCAGCTCGTGCGGCACGCAGGAGCCCGTGAACCCAAACGTGTAGATGCCAGCTGCCTGCGCCGAGGCAACGCCTGCAGGCGAGTCCTCAAACGCCACGGCCTCCGCGGGCGCCATGCCAAACGCCTCGAGCGCACGGGCATACGGCTCTGGGTCCGGCTTGTGGTGCTCCACGTCGTCCCCGCCAATTACCAGGTCAACGAGGCTTGCGAGGCCAATGCGTTGGAGCGCAGTTGCTACGAGTGTGTGCTGCGTGGTCGAGACCACGGCGATACGCGCGCCATCCGCGTGCAGCCGGCGAATGACCTCGGCAGCCCCAGGCGATGCCTTGATGGGAAACTCCTGGTAGATGATGTTGTTTGGACGGCGATGCGCAAAGAATTCCTCGGCGCTTACCTCCATGCCGTACGCGCGAAAGAGCGCTGGGACCGATTCAGAACCATCAGTGCCGGCAAGCGAGGCCTTCTCGGCAGGTGTTGGTTTGATGTCATAGTAGGCATAGGCCTCATCGTCCAACTCGATGCCAAAGCGCTCGGTGTCTGCGAGCGTGCCGTCGAAGTCGAAGAGCGCTGCCGCGATGCGCGCTGGCCGGTGCGACTTCTTCATGCTGCCTCCTGTGTCTTGAGGGCGTGCCGCCATATTGCAGTGCCGGGTTCGATATTCTGGCAGAGATGGCCTTTCGAGTTGTGCAGAATGGTGCCACGGTTCTGTTCGCGACGTTGGGAGCGACATGGGCAAGAAGCATGGCGGCAAGGGTGCCAAGAAGGATATCGTTTGCGGCTGTAAGCACGTGACCAGGGAAGACGTTGAAGCGGCGGTGGACGCCGGTGCAACGAGCATGGCTGATGTCAAGCGCATGACCGGTGCGGCAACCAAGTGCGGCAAGTGCAAGGGCCGCGTGAAGGAGTGCCTGGAGCAGGCGCTCGAGGCAAGGGCCGCGGCGAAGGAGCAGCCAGCTGCGGTTGAAATGCCGACAGTGCCGGAGCCCGTGCCGGAGCCCGCTACCGAGAACCTCCTCGTCATCCATGGAATCTACCGCCACTTCAAGGGCGACTCCTACCTCGTCGAGGACGTTGCGCGCGACTCCGAGACTGGCGAGGAGGTTGTGGTCTATCGCAAACTCTACGGAGACGGCTCGCTCTGGGTGCGGCCAAAGGCGATGTTCCTCTCACCCGTGGATCGTGAGAAGTACCCGGAGGCAACACAGCACTGGCGCTTCGAGCTGCAGCACGTCGAAAGTGTTGCGAGAAGAGCGTAGGGGACAACGCGACAACCTTCGACGTGCCGGAGCGCCCGAGCTTGCCGTCGCCACTTGGCCGCACCACGAGTTTGTGCGGGATGGGGTGTTTATGGAGCATCGCCATGCGCCAAGGGAGCGCGGATTAGTGCTCCGCAGCGTAGGCGCTCCTGTCATTTGCGTCTACGGGGCAGCTTTTCGACACATAACAACGATTCTTGATTCAATAACGTACAATTTCTGCCCCGCGGCCCCGCTGGACGCCTGCGCGCGAGGCTGCCTGGACGCCAATACCAGCTTGCGCGACTTTGCCGAGCCGTATGTCGCCGAGCTTTTTCTCGACGCACGGACCCCCTTGGCGTAAGGTTGGCTTATGGACAAGAGACTCACATACCAGGATTACGCCAGTTTTGCGCGGCTGAGCCTGGCGGAGCTCGCCCGCCAGTGTGAAGCGGAGGCGTTTCGTGCCACTGGCCCGGGAGGACAGGGTGTTAACACCACCGACTCTGCCGTGCGCATGCGTCACATGCCTACTGGAATTATTGTTGTAAGCAGGGAATCTCGCAGCCAGCTCCAGAATCGGGAACGCTGCCTAGAGAAGATCCACGCAGAGCTGCTTCGGCGTTCGCGTCGGCCAAAAAAGCGCCATGCTACCAAGCCCACCAGGGCATCTGTGCGTCGTCGCCTTGAAGAGAAGGGTAGACGTGCGGCGGTGAAGCATCTGCGCCGGCGTCCTGGCATGGACGAGTAAAGTTAGGGCATCGGGAACGCATCCACGTCTCGCTTTGATCGGTTTCGGGGCAACGCGACGCTGCCTCTCTGCGTAAAAATGGGTTATCGAACAGAAATTTCTCTGTCGCTGCACAAAAATGCTCTATCGGACGGTGCTTCGAGTTCGCTTACATCAAGATTCTTATTAAGTATGAGTACGATTGCATATTGTGTATATTATATGCATAAATATGTAATTTAAATTTGATTATTGATAACAAGTGCAGGCAAGAGCCGTCCGATAGAGCGTTTTTATGCAGCGACTACGAAAAAACCGTCCGATAGAGCGTTTTTGTGCACAGTGGTCTTCCGGATTGGGCTGGCGAGACGTCTTCGAGGCCAGAGCTAGGCCTCCCAGACTGCAAACGCCTGCCGCCTACTCCTGCTCCTCCGCAAGAAAGTCAAGCAGGCGAACAATGCGCAGGTCGGGGACAATCCATAGCAGAAACGCGATGACTATCGCCACAAGTGCAATGTGAGAGCTTGGCAGTACCAGTGCAATGACCAGCCCGACCGTCTCAAGTCCCAGAGTGAGGCGCTCCTTGAGCAGCGACCGCTTCTCCACCATCGCGCGGCGCTCTGCCTCCCTCTCGCTGGCGGGGTTGGGCGGGCAGGACTGGCTCAGCTCGCGACGAATGACGCGCTCGAGGTTCATGTACGTAAGGGACACCAGCATGTTCACAATCACGTAGCAGGTGGTGGGCAGCGCCGCGAACCCCGTCTTCTGCATCCAGTCCGTGGCCAGAGGGAAGAACGAGAGCACAAAGAGGAACGCGAGGTTCGACCAGAGCATGCGCCCGTTCACGCAGTTGACCAGCTTGAGCAGGTGATGGTGGTTGTTCCAGTACGTCCCCACGCCAATGAAGCTCACCGCGTATGCGGCAATGGCCGGCAGCAGCCCCAGCAGGTCGGAAAGCCCGGTACCATCCGGTGCGGCAATCCCCAGCACCATGATGGTGATGATGATGGCAATCACGCCATCGCTGAACGCTTCCATCCGGCCCTTGTCCATGTGGCTCCCTCTCGTTGCAAGCTCGGCGTACCTAGGATAACGCGAGAAGGACGCGTCTCGCGATGACGCCTTTGGCTCCTCCGGGTGCTACCCTAGAGGCCTATCCAGAGAGGGGATGCCATGACAGGAAACGAGAGCCGCAGCGGGGTCGTCGATGCAATCCTCCAGCGCTACGAGGACCTTTCGGATGCCGAGAAGGCCGTTGCGGATTTTATCCTTACTCACAAGGGAACCGTCTCATCCCTCTCGGCAGTGGAAATCGCCCGCCTTTCCGGCATCTCTAACACAACCGTCTCGCGCTTCGTCCGCTCTCTGGGCTACGCGAGCTTCGCCGACATGCGCTACGCCCTTGCGCGCGAGGAAACTGCAAGCAAGGAGCGTTCGTTCGATGACTCTCGCGGCATTGGCCTCTCCGACGTCCAAGGCTCGCTCGACTACGTTATGGAAACCAAGATCGAGGAGCTGAGAAGCACGTTTGCCGCCCTCAGCGAGGAAAGCGTCACCAAGGCAGTGGGCATTCTCTCTTCCGCGCGTATCGCGATGCTTGTTGGCGTGGGCAGCTCCTTGCCCGTCGCGCAGAGCGCCGCCATTAAGTTCTCGCAGGCGGGCGTCAACGCCATCTCTCCCTCCACGAGCGACGGCGCTATGATTACCGCCTCGCTTATGCAGTCGGAGGATTGCCTGGTAGTGATTTCCAACTCCGGACGGTCTGACCGGTTGCGCAAGATCATGAACAACGCAATCGACCGCGGCGTCTCAACCATCGTGATCACGCGCAACGAGGAATCGCCCCTCGCCGAGCGCGCGGACGTTGTCCTGAAGGTGGTCTCGCGCGACCACCTGCTTGTGAACGACTTCGACTTCTCCCACAACTCGATCAACTACGTGTTGGAATCGCTCCTGTTGCTCCTCTTCCACAGCTCGCGAGACGCAAACGAGTACAACCTCGAGCTCTTCAACCGTACTATCGCAAGCGAAAAGCAAGGCTAGCGAGAAGGACGAACCCCAGGTTCTTGAGCCACCAACGGGCGACGCTTCCTCTCGGGGGCGTCGCCCGTTGGTGGTGTCGTGACATAGAAAAACTATGCCGCATAACGCGCTTGCGGCCTTGCGCATACCGTTGACGGAAAATCGTTTTCACAAAATCTTTCAGATATGGCATCGTTTTTTACAGCAAACGGCACGGATGCCGAGAAGGCCGGCCGCACGAGGGGTCGCGGGGGCGACCGCCAGAGTTCGGCCAGCGATCACGCAGTTGGAGGGAGCAATCGGATGGGGATAGAACAGAAGCAGGTCACGCGCCGCGGTGCTGTTGCCCTTGCGCTGTCTGCCGGCCTCGGGCTGACGGGCGCACATGGCGTCGCTGATTCCTGGAGAGGGACCATCGACTCTGCGCTGGGGACGACAAGTACCGAGCAGACCGCAGACGACAAGTTCACGCCGAGCATCGCTTCGACGGACGACCTCGTGAAGGCCCACGAGGACCTTGGCCGTCGCGTTGGCCAGGAGGGCACCGTCCTCATGAAGAACGAGGGTCAGGCCCTTCCGCTTGCCAAGGGGGCAAAGGTCACGCTCCTGGGCATGGGCTCGATGTATCCCTTCCTGGGTGGCAAGATGGGCTCTTCGATCACCACGGAGGACGCCGTCGACCTTGTCTCGGCGCTTGAGCAGGGCGGCTTCGATATCAACCCAACCATGACCAGCATCTACGAGACCCTGGGCGCCGTTGAGGACACCTCGGCGGTAAACCCCACGCCCTGGATGCAGTCGGTTGCCTACAAGTATCGTCCTGCCGGGTTCGCGACCCCGTACGTGCCCAACGAGCCCTCCTTTGACACCTATGTGACCGAGGGCGGCGCGAGCGAGGACTTTGCCAGCAGCTTCGCCGAGTACGGTGACGCGGCAATCGTGGTGATCTCTCGTCCCGGCTCCGAGGGCAGCGACTACTACCCCGGCGCTGCCGGCATCGACGCCGAGACATACGGGACAAAGAACCCGCTTGGCATATGCACCAACGAACGTGCGCTCATCCAGCTTGCCGAGGAGAACTTCGACAAAGTCATCGTGATGGTCAACAGCGGCTCGACCATGGAGCTTGGCGACCTCAAGGATGACCCCAAGATCGCGGCGATCCTGAACATCGGCTTCCCGGGCGCCTACGGTACGCTGGGAATCGCGGATATCCTCAACGGCACCGTGAGCCCCTCTGGCTGCCTGGCGGACACGTATGCGGTGGACACCGCCATGGCGCCCAGCTCCCAGAACTTTGGCTCGATCAAGGTCGCCGATACGAGCATGGTCACCTGGCCAGACTCCCTCATGGGTGCCATGGGCACCGATATCGCGGGCGGTTTCCTCGGCGGCGAGAACAGCACCGCCTCGGCCTACTACGTCGTTGAGGCGGAGGGCATCTACACGGGCTACAAGTACTACGAGACCCGCTACTACGACTCCGTCACGGGTTCCGGCAACGCAACCGGAGCGGCCGGCGCCTCCAACGGCGCGTCGTCGTGGAACTACGACGACGAGGTCGTCTACCCGTTTGGCTACGGCCTCTCCTACACCACCTTCCAGCAGACGCTCGACGACGTCCAGGTAAACGCGGACGAGAAGACCGTCACCGCCAAGGTCACCGTCACCAACACCGGCTCCGTTGCTGGCAAGCACGTGGCCCAGCTCTACGTCTCTGTCCCCTATACCGACTACGACAAGAAGGCTGGCGTCGAGAAGTCCGCCATCCAGCTGATTGGCGTTGCCAAGACCGACGAGCTCAAGCCTGGCGACGACCAGCAGCTCACCATCACCGCCGACCTCTACGACATGGCAAGCTGGGACTCCTCCGCCAAGGGCGGCAAGGGCGGCTGGATCCTCGATGGCGGCGACTACTGCTTCGTGCTTGCCGAGGATGCCCACGACGCCGTGAACAACGTCCTGGCGGCGCAGGGTAACGGGGCTGCGGGAGACGCCTCCCTGGTGAGCATCAAGCCCATCGGCTCCGAGGGCACGGTTGACGAGTCGACGCTCGCCAAGTCCAAGAACGGCACCGAGATTGAGAACCAGCTCGCAGATGCCGACGTGAACTACTACCAGCCCGGCTACGCAACGCCTCTCTCGAGGAGCGACTGGAACGGCACCTTCCCGCGCACCTACGACGACCTCACCATTGGCGGAGACAGGCAGGAGGAATGGGTCAGGAACCTCTGCTGTGAGGAGTACCAGATCACGAAGAACGGCGAGGTCACAGACGTCAACGGCGCACCCGCTGGCCTCACGCTCTCCAGCCTTGCGGGCGATGACAACATCGACGATGCCCAGTGGGACAAGCTCGTCGACGAGATCCCCGTGGACACGCTCTTCGCGAAGATCATCAAGGGCGGCAGCCAGTCGGACGTCATCCCCGAGATCGAGAACCCCGTGGTCTACCAGAACGACGGCCCCAATGGCTTTGGCACCACGCTCGCCGGCCGCGGCCTGCACACCGACGACGCCAACGCCAACTACGTGCTCAACACCATGGCTAACGAGACGACCATCGCTAGCACCTTCAGCGAGGACATCGCCAAGAGCTGGGGCGAGCTTCTCGGCAACGACGGCCTCTGGAGCGGCAACTACCTCCTGTGGGGCGCTGCGGCGAACCTGCACCGCTGCCCCTACAACGGCCGTAACTTCGAGTACTACTCCGAGGATCCGGTGCTCTCGAGCCTCATGTCCGCGCGTACGGTCGAGGGCGCGCTCGAGTACGGCATCATCATCGGCCCCAAGCACTTCGCCTTCAACGACCAGGAGACCAAGCGCGCCGGCGTTGCCCCGTACATGACCGAGCAGAAGGCCCGCGAGGGCGAGCTCCGCGCGTTCCGCGCCTCCTTCGAAGACTCTGGCGCCCTCGGCATCATGACCGCCTTCGGCAGGGTCGGCGCAACCCCCGTCAACGGCTCCTGGGGGCTTCTCCGCAACATCCTGCGAGGCGAGTGGGGATTCAAGGGCCTCATGTCGACCGACATGGTGAACAATCCCGGCTACTTCCGCCCCGAGACGTGCATCTACGGCGGCGTCACGATGATGGCTGACTTCTCGACCGACGAGACCCTCACCGATGTCCAGGAGAGCTGGCCGTACATGACCCACGACCTCATCGCCAGCGACGCGACGCTCGTCGAGTATGCCCGCCAGAACATGAAGTACCAGCTCTACGCATTTGCCCAGAGCGCTGCGCAGAACATCAAGACCGTGCGAGTGACGCCCTGGTGGGAGATGGCGCTCAACGGCGCCACGGTGGCCGGCTACGGACTTGCCGCAGTGTTTGGTGCGCTCTACGTCCGCGATGCCGTCAAGGGTGCGCATGACGCCACGGAAGCCAAGGAGGAGAAGTAATGGAATCTGCCAAGAAGTCCATGGGTGCAGCCGGCGTCTTCAACGCCATTGTTTGCCTGCTGAGCATCGTGACGTTCGTGCTCTATGTGATGAACGCGACCCGCGCGTACTACGTCGACCTCAACTCGGTCATCGCCGCCCTGCTCGTTGTTGCCATTGCGGCGGAGGTCATCGTCCTTGCCCTTGGCCGTGGCAAGGAGGGCTATGCCCTGGCCATTGTCTCTGACGTGCTGCGCGTTGCCGTGCCCTGCTGCCTTGCGGTTGCCGGTGTGATGTTCATCTCCGCCCGCGTCGAGTCCCTGGCGCAGGTCTTTGGCTCGAACCTCGAGCTGGGCAACGTCGAGGCGCACGAGGCGGCCACCCAGGCCGTTGCGGTTATCGTCATCTCGCTGGTGACCTGGCTCTTCTCCGTGATTGCCGCCTTCCTGGGCCACGGCAAGAGCACAAAGTAGCCAGATCTTGGCCGGCGGCCGCGCGTCGGCGAGAATTGACCGTACTGGGTGGGCAGGGGATGCGTCCCGTGCCCGCCTTTCTTTGAAGTGGGGGATTGCATGCTGAAGCTACGGCGTTTTGCCTGCGAGGGCCTTGAGACCGGTTGCGTGACGGACGAGGCGCGCCCTCGCTTCTCCTTTGTCTTCGAGAGCGACCGGCAGGGCGCGAGCCTGCGTGAGGTAACGCTCGAGGTCAACGGCTGGACCTGGCGAGGCACCGGTCGGGCCTCGGTGCGCTACGATGGTGCCCCCCTCGCGCCCTGCACAACGTACCAGGCACGCGTTTGCGCGACCGACGACGCCGGCGAGTCCGCCGAGGGCACGCTGGAGTTTGAGACGGGGCTTCTCGGCGGCTCGTGGGAGGCAGAGTGGATCAGCGATGCCGCCTACCGCTTTGACGAGAAGGGCGTGGCACCTGTGCCCATGGTCTTTAGGCACGCCTTCGCGCTTGGAGGCACGGTGCGTCGCGCCCGCGTCTATGCCACGGCGCTGGGCATCTACGACATCTCGCTCAATGGCCAACGCGTGGGAGAGCGCTACTTTGCGCCCGGCTTCACCTCGTATGGCTCGACGCTCCAGTACCAGACCTATGACGTAACGGACCGGCTTGGAGCCTCGAACGAGCTGGTGGTGACCGTTGCCGGAGGCTGGGCGGTGGGGCCCTTCTCCTACACGCGCAAGAACCGCGTCACCGCGGACAGGCAGGCCCTGCTCCTCGAGGTGCGCGTGGAGTATGCGGACGGCTCGACGCAGGTCCTGGGAACCGGCGAGGACTGGCAGGTCACCGAGGACGGGCCGTGCCGCATGGCCTGCTTCTATGATGGCGAGACGTACGACGCCCGTGTGAGCCTGGACAATGCCGCCTGGCGCCCGGCCATGCGAGAGACCCTGCGCGTGAGCCCCGCGCTTGTCGCCGAGGACGGCGCACCCGTGCGTGCCCACGAGGTGATGAGCCCTGTGAGCTGCACAAAGGTGGGCGATGAGCTGGTCTATGACTTTGGGCAAAACTTCGCCGGAGTGGTTGACCTGGTGGTTAACGGGCACGAGGGCCAGACCATCACGGTGCGCCATGCAGAGATCCTGAAGCCAGACGGCACGCTCAACACTGACTTCCTGCGCACGGCCAAGGCAACCCTCACCTACGTGTGCCGAGAAGGGCGCCAGGAGTTCTCGCCGCGCCTCACCTACATGGGATTTCGCTACGTTGCGGTGAGCGGAGCGAGCGAGGGCGAGGTCGAGGTCCGCGCGCTCGCGCTCTACTCGGACCTGCGCACGACCGGCGAGTTTGCCTGCTCGGACGAGCGCCTCAACCGCTTGCAGGAAAACATCGTGTGGAGCTCGAAGTCCAACCTCATGGACATCCCCACCGACTGCCCGCAGCGAGACGAGCGCATGGGCTGGACCGGTGACATCGCGGTCTTTGCCCCAACGGCCTGCTACAACTTTGATATGGGCCGCTTCCTGCGCAAATGGCTGCGCGACGTGCGCTCGGAGCAGTACCGCACGGGCGGCATCCCCGTGACCGTGCCTGCGCAGGGCTTTGGCTTTCCCACCACCATCCCGCCCATGGCGGTGGACTTCTGGGGAGACGCCTGCGTCCTGGTGCCGTGGGCGCTCTACCAGGCCGAGGGGGACGTGGAGGTCTTGCGCGAGAACTTCGAGACCATGAGGCGCTACGTCGACGCCTGCCGATTCTGGGCGGGCTTTGGCGTGGGCGACTACCGCTACATATGGCACACACCGGCGGTGCTCCACTTTGGCGACTGGGTTGCCCCCGACGTGCCCAAGATGGGCCAGTGGCAGGCGCGCAGCAAGTGGACGGCAACGGCAAGCCTCCAGCACACAAGCGCACTGGTGGCCCGCATTGCAAAGATCCTCGGCGAGAAGGACGCCGCCGAGAAGTACGGCCGCCTGAGCGCGCGCGTTGCCAGGGCGTACCGCAACGTCTTCACCAACGGCCACGGTAGGCTCAAGCAGGAGTTCCAGACCGCCTACGTGCTCCCCATCCAGTTTGGCATGCTCAAGGGAGACGAGCTGCGCGCGGCGGTGAAGCGCCTCTCCCAGCTGGTCGAGCAGGGCGGGTATCGCATTGGGACGGGCTTCCCCGGCACCCCGTACATCCTCTTTGCCCTGGCAGACAATGGCGAGAAGGACACTGCGTTCCAGATGCTCGAGTGCACGTCGTGCCCCTCGTGGCTCTACGAGGTGGTTCACGGCGCAACAACCATCTGGGAGCGTTGGGACGGCCTGGACGAGAACGGCAACTGTCCCATCGGCGATGACGGCACGGACATCATGATTTCGTACAATCACTACGCGAGCGGTGCGGTGGGAGACTTCCTCTACCGTCGCATTGCCGGCCTTGAGCCGCTTGAGCCGGGATACCGCAGGTCACGGGTGCAGCCGCTTGTTGGGGGAGGGCTTTGCTCCGCCCACGGTGCGGTCGAGACGCCCTATGGGCGGCTTGCCAGTAGTTGGAAGCTTGATGGCTCGTCCTTCTCGCTTGAGGTCGAGGTGCCCCTGGGCACCACCTGCGAGGTCGTGCTGCCCGACGGAAGCACGCGCGAGGTGGGGTGCGGTTCGTACGCGTTTTCATGCGAAGTGGAGGGTGCGCGATGAAGGGTCTTTCGTTTAACGAGGGATGGCAGTTCAGGCGGATTGCCCTTGAGGGCGAGAAGGACGAGCCGTTCGAGGAAGTCACGCTTCCCCACGACGCGATGATTGGCGAGACGCGCAGCCCGCAGGCGGTCTCGGCCCAGAACAGCGGCTGGTTCGAGGGACGCGACTACGAGTACGTCAAGACCTGGACCCCGCCAGAGGAGCTTGGCGGTAAGTCCCTCCTCCTCGAGTTCGAGGGCGTCTGCCACCTGGCCCAGGTATGGATTGACGGCACGCTTGTTGCGGAGCGGCCGTACGGCTACACGAACTTCTACGTGGACCTTGCTGGGCTTGTGGAGCCCGGTAGGCCCTGCGAGCTGCGCGTTGTTGCCAGGAACTCCGACCAGCCCAACAGCCGCTGGTACTCTGGCGCCGGCATCTACCGTCCCGTCACGCTGTGGGTAGGCGAGCCGGTTCACCTGCGGCCCAATGGCATTGCCGTGCGGACGCTCTCGCTGGATGGCAGCCGTGCCTGCGTTGAGGTCTCGCTCGAGGCGAGCGGACATGGGCTGGCAACGGTCGAGCTTCTCCCCGAGGGCTCCCAGATGCCGGTGGCAGCCGGTAGCGTCGAGCTGGGCGAAGACGGAACCGGGGCGATGACGCTCGAGGTGCCGCAGCCCCGCACCTGGTCGCCGGACCATCCGGACCTCTATCGTTGCCGTGTTGACCTTGCGGCAGGGGGCAATGCCGTCGATCACGGCGAGACGCTCTTTGGCATCCGCACCCTTGCGTGGGGCGATGACGGGCTTCTCCTCAACGGTGACCGCATCGTGCTTCGGGGCGCCTGCATCCACCACGACAACGGCGTGCTGGGTGCTTGCGCCTTTGCCGATGCGGAGTGGCGCAAGGTCCTGCTCATGCGCGAGCAGGGCTACAACGCCGTGCGCTCTGCCCACAACCCTTGCTCGAAGGCGCTGCTCGACGCCTGCGACCACCTGGGCGTGCTGGTCATGGACGAGTACGTGGACCATTGGTACATCCACAAGACGCTCCACGACTACGTTGAGTACTTCGATGCGTGGTGGCGCCGCGATCTTGCCGACATGGTCGAGAAGGACCGCAACCACCCCAGCGTGCTGCTCTACTCGATTGGCAACGAGGTTGCCGAGACCGCCCAGGAGCGAGGTGTCCTTCTCACCCGCCAGATGGTCGAGCACCTGCACGTGCTTGATCCCACGCGTCCCGTCACCTGTGGCGTCAACATCTTCTTTAACCTGCTGAGCTCGCTTGGGTTGGGGCAGTACTCCGACGAGAAGGCGCGGCGCGAGGCCGAGCAGGCCGCGCACCAGGGCGCAACGCCGCATCGCGCGGTGGGAAGCGAGTTCTACAACAGATTGGCCGGGCTTCTCGGCGCGGGCTTCATGAAGAAGGGTGCCGCGCTGCCCGCATGCGACCGCGTCACGCGGGACGCCTTCGCCCAGATGGACGTTGCGGGCTACAACTATGGCATCGACCGCTACAGGCACGACCTTCGCGCATACCCGCACCGGCTGATCCTGGGCAGCGAGACCTTCTGCTCCGACGCCCAGCGATTTGCCGAGCTGGCCAAAAAGGAGCCGCGGCTTGTTGGCGACTTTGTCTGGGCCGGCATGGACTACCTGGGCGAGACGGGCGTGGGTGCCTGGGAGTACAACGACTACGCGCCGCGCGAGAGCGGGTTTGGATGGCTTACGGCGGGGTCTGGGCGCGTGGATCTCACAGGCAAGCCGCTTGGCGAAGCACTCTACACGCGCGTTGCGCTTACCGGTGAGACGGGCCCCTACCTGGCTGTCTGTCCCGTGAATCACACCGGGGAGCGCCACTCGCCAAGCGCCTGGAAGATGTCGAGCGCTATCGAGTCGTGGAGCTGGGACGGCTGCGAGGGGAGAGCTGCCAACGTCGAGGTATACGCGCATGCGCACGCGGTGGCGCTGCTCCTTAACGGGCGCGAGGTGGGGCGGAGGCTCCTCAAGGGTTCTTGCGTTGCTCGCATGTCCTGCCGCTACGAGCCGGGGACGCTTGAGGCCGTTGCCTATGACGAGGACGGTCGCGAGCTGGGCAGGCGCTCGCTGAGAAGCGCGAGCGGCCAGACGGAGCTTCGGGCCGAGGTGGAGTATGCCGGCGTGCCGGGTGGGTTCGCGCGCCGCGACGTCTGGCACGAGGGCGCGGCAGCGGGGCCCGCGTGCGTTGGGGCCGGCAGGCTGGCCTTTGTGCGCGTGCGCTACACCGGGACAAACGGCGAGACCCGGTCGCTTGCAAGGGGCGTGCTGAGGGCATCGGTCGAGGGCGGAGACCTTCTCGGCTTTGGATGCGCCTCTCCCTTCAACGAGGGGAGCTTTGTCACGGGAGAGACGCAGACCTACTTTGGCGAGGCGCTGGCGGTTGTGCGGCCGGTCTTGGATTCGGATTGCGTGCGCCTCTCGGTCACCGATGGTGCGCTCTCGGCATCGGTGGAGCTGCCCGTCGCGTAGCTGTAAACCACGGCCGTCTTGCTGTTGGGGCTGCGGTCTTGTTGTTGGAAGCTGCGGGGCCATTTTCCGACATTTTGCGCACCACGAGGTGCCCATTCTGTCGAGAATTGGCCCCGCAGCCTTATGCGTTTGCTTGTGTCGGAGGCCCTTCTCGCGCAGGCCCTTCTCACGGTGAAAAATAACCCCTCCGGCAATTGATTGCCGGAGGGGACGGGGAAGGGAGGGACTTGTTCAGGTGGCAGATGGGCGGCTTGGCTGCCGCCCGCGGGACCTACGCGCGCTCCGCCTCGGGCGCCGCGCCCTCGTTGCGCTCCTTGAGGGCTGCCTGCTCCGCCGGGAGGTTCTTCTCGACCGTGAAGAAGAGGAGCAGGACTCCGCAGATGGCAAAGGCAACGGTCTCCACCCAGATGTAGCAGCTCGCGATTGCTGTCTGCGCGGCGGCGGTCTGCGCCGCAACGCCCAGCGCGACGTTGGCGGCCTGGTCGTAGCCAACGCCAGCAAGGATTCCCGAGAAGACCGCGTTGCAGATGGGCGTGGCGGCAACGGCGATGCAGCTGTAGATCGACATGGTGAGGCCGTCGGTGCGGATGTGGTTCTTGTACTCGATGTGGTCGATTACGTCGGCGAGCATGGCAAGGATCATGTAGCCAAGCGGCGCGGACCCAAGGCACTTGATGGCAACGCCTGCGGCGACGGGCACAATGCTGCTCCCGCCAAGCCCGGCGATGATGCCGCCAATCACGCCCACGATCATGCCCACGATGCACACGCGCTGCTTGCCAAACTTGTTGCACAGCGGGATCACAAAGAGGATGGCCGCCGCCATGGGAAGCGCGCCCATGATGCTGAGAAGCGACTGTGACGCGCCCCAGGCCTCCGCAGTGCCAAAGTAGCTGTTGTCCAGGACCCACTTGCAGAAGTACACCATTGAGCCGTTCTTGAAGGCGCCGCTGAACTGGTAAAGCAGATAGGCAACGATGATCACCCACCACATGGGCTCGTGTGTGACAGAGGACAGCTGGCGCGCGAGGGACGGCGCTTCCTTCTGCTCGCCCTCGGTCTGCGAGGCGCTTACCTCCTCGGTAATGCGCTCGCGCGTGAAGCGAAACTGCAGGTAGACGGTAATGAGGGTGAAGAGGGCGATGGCTGACATCGCAAGGAGCCAGAGGTTCTGGTCCTCCTTAAGGAAGAACGAGACGAGGATGGGGAAGACCATGGTGCCGGCGCCCATGACGCCAAAGCCCGCGATGTTGGTGAAGGAGGCCATGGTCCCGCGCTTCTCGGTGTCGCGCGTGGAGACGGCGACGAGGGTCGAGTTGGCGGTGTTGTAGATGGGGTAGGCAACCGAGTAGTACAGGTTGAAGGCGATGGCGATCCACACCATGCGCGCCATGCCCTCAAACGGCACAAAGAACATGAGGACCGTGGACACGGCAAGCGTGAGGGCCGAGAGCAGAATCCACGGGCGAGCCTTGCCGGCAAGGCAGTGCGTGCGCTCGATGAGCTGGCCCACCATGAGGTTGGCTATCACGATAAGAACCGTCGAGACAAGCTGCAGCGCCGTGAGGAACGAGAGGTCAAGGCGCAGGACGTCCGTGAAGTAGTTCTGCAGCTGGCTCGTGAAGATGCCGGAGGCGAGAAGCCCGCCAAAGGGGCCGAGGAAGTACCCAAAAATCACCTCGGGTGGCGTGACCCGGTCACGCTTTGCAAGCGAGCTGGTAAATGGGCTTTCCCAGAGCCCCTTGCTCTTCTGCGGGGCTGTTGCTTTCTCGGCCATGTGATCCCCCTGTCAGGCTGTGGACCAGAGGTCCAACAATGATGACGAATTCGACAGATACTTGTTATGGGATATGTTAACAAGATTCTAGGTAAACGTGAAAACGATTTGCAGACGGTCGGGTTCTCCCGGTGACAGGTTTTCTGGAGAGGAGCCTCATGTCGATTAGAAAACAATTACCAACGTTTAGCGGAATTTTGGGATGAATTACCAAATTCCTGCTTGGAAGCCGGGAACAGGCAGGTATTGTAGACGCCAACAGGGGGGCTAGACCAACATTCAGGGAGGCACCATGGCTTCGCGCCATCTGGCAATAGACATTGGGGCGTCAAGCGGTCGCGCCATCGTGGGCGAGCTTGACGAGACGGGCCGCCTGCGGCTCACCGAGGTCCACCGCTTTGAGAACGGCCTTGTGCAGCGCGCGGGGCATCTGTGCTGGGACATCGACGCCCTGTGGGAGAGCGTCCTTCACGGCCTCACTGCCGCGCACGAGCAGGGCCTCACGCCCGCAACCGTTGGCATCGACACCTGGGGCGTGGACTTTGTCCTGCTCGACGCCCAGGACCGCCGCATCGGCGAGGCCGTTGGCTACCGCGACGCGCGCACCCAGGGCGTTCGCGAGGAGCTTGAGCGTACGGGCGTGCTGCCCTTCTCGGAGCACTACGCGCGCACGGGCATACAGTACCAACCGTTCAACACGGCCTACCAGCTCTGCGCCCTCAAGCACGAGCACCCAGAGCAGCTTGCCGCCGCCCACGCCTTCCTCATGGTGCCCGACTACCTCAACTTCCTGCTCTGCGGCGAGAAGGCCAACGAGTACACCAATGCATCCACAACCGCGCTGGTGGGGGCCACGTCGCGCGACTGGGACCGCGAGCTTCTCGCCCGCCTGGGCCTTCCTGCAGACATCTTCCTGCCTGCTTGCATGCCGGGCTGCTCGCTGGGTCACCTGCGTCCCGAGGTCGCCCGCCGCGTGGGCTTTGACTCCGAGGTGGTACTTCCCGCCACGCACGACACGGGCTCGGCCTTCCTGGCCGTTCCCGCGCGAGACGACCATGCGGCCTTCCTCAGCTCCGGCACCTGGAGCCTTCTGGGCACGGAGCTCGCGGCGCCCGTGACCACGCCCGCGAGCGCGGCGGCAAACTTCACGAACGAGGGTGGCTACCAGGCACGATATCGCTACCTCAAGAACATCATGGGCCTCTGGATGATCCAGTGCGTGCGACGCGAGTCCGCGCGCCCGGACGGCACCCTTCCTAACTGGGGCGAGCTTGTCTCTGCCGCCGAATTCGCCCACAGGCAGGGCTTCCGCGCGCTTGTGGACGCGGAGGACGCGCGCTTCCTCTCGCCGCGCTCGATGGTGGCCGAGGTCCGCTCCGCATGCTCGGACGCCGGCCAGCCGGTGCCCGCCACGACGGGCGAGGTTGCGTGCGTGGTCTACGATTCCCTGGCCGCAGACTACGCGCGCACCGTGCACCAGATGGAAGGGCTTACCGATACCTCGTTTACCAGCGTGAACATTGTTGGCGGGGGCTCCGCTAATGCCTACCTCAACCAGGCCACGGCCAACGCCTGCAACCTTCCGGTCTATGCCGGTCCCACCGAGGGCACAGCTCTTGGCAACCTCATCGTGCAGATGATCCACGCGGGCGAGCTTGAGGACCTCGCGTCCGCCCGCGCGGCCATAGCAAGCAGCTTTGACATCAAGGAGGTACTACCCCATGAGTGACGCAGGTATCACCGCCTACGAGGCGGCCCGCGCGCGCTATGCAGCCTACGGCATTGACACCGAGGCCATTCTCGCACGCCTGGCGGCAAAGCCAATCTCCATGCACTGCTGGCAGGGCGATGACGTGCAGGGCTTTGACCAGGGCGATAACCCCGCCTCGGGCGGAATCATGACCACGGGCAACTATCCTGGCCGCGCCCGCAACTTCGAGGAGCTCACGGCGGACTTCGCCTACGCCGCGAGCCTCATCCCCGGCGCCAAGCGCGTGAACCTGCACGCCAGCTATGCGGTCTTCTCGGACGAGAACCCCTGGCACGACCGCGACCAGCTCACCTACGAGGACTTCCGTCCCTGGGTCGAGTGGGCGCGCGAGCAGGGCTTTGGTATCGACTTCAACCCCACGTTCTTCTCGCACCCGCGCGTGAACCACGGCCTCACGGTGAGCTCGCCGGACGCGGAGACCCGCGAGTTCTGGATCCGCCACGGCATCTGCTGCCGCCAGATTGCCGAGAGGATCGGCGAGGAGCTGGACGACGAGGTCCTTCTCAACTTCTGGATCCCCGACGGCCTGAAGGACACCCCAACCGACCGCTACGGCCTGCGCAAGAACCTGGTGGACGCCCTGGACCGCATCTACGCCGAGCCCGCGCCGCACGTGGTGGACGCCTTCGAGCAGAAGGTCTTTGGCCTGGGCGTCGAGGGCTTCACGGTGGGCGACCAGGAGCTCTACGAGGGCTGGGCCGCGCGCCACGGCGGGAGCGCCTGCGTGCTTCTCGACACCGGCCACTTCAACCCCACCGAGGACGTGGCGGACAAGCTCTCGGCGCTGGCGCTCTTCTTTGACCGGCTGCCGCTGCACGTGACACGCCCCATGCACTGGGACTCGGACCACGTGACCCTCTTCAACGACGACCTGCGCGAGCTTGCCGGCGAGATTGTGCGCGTGCCGGGCGCCTGGGAGAAGTCGATGATCGGCATGGACTTCTTCGACGCGGCCATCAACCGCATTGGCGCGTGGGCCTGCGGCATGCGCTCCATGGAGAAGGCCCTGCTCTTCCAGCTGCTCCAGCCAAACGACCAGCTCAAAGAGATGCAGGACACCTTCCAGGACTCGCGCAAGATGATCGTGCTCGAGCAGTTCAAGTGCATGCCGTTTGGCGACGTCTGGGACGAGTACTGCCGCCGCGAGGGCGCGCCGCTCGAGGGCGAGCTTTGGGACAAGGTCAAGTCGTACGAGGACAACGTTCTAAGCGCCCGCGCATAGGTGCCGGCGAGAAGGGAAAACACTCATGGCAATGGTTGATCTGGACTTTGTTAAGACATACGTGCGCATGTGCAACGACGGCTGGCTCCAGGGCTGGCACGAGCGCAACGGCGGGAACCTCACGTATCGTCTGAGCGAGAAGGACGTCGAGGCGGCGCGCTCGTTCTTTGGCGAGCCCCGCGAGTGGCACGAGATTGGCGTTGCCCTGCCCAACCTGGCGAGGGAGTACTTTGTTGCGACGGGCTCGGGCAAGTACCTGAGAAACGTGGCGCTTGACCCCGAGGCAAACATTGGCATCTGCGAGTTGGACGAGAAGGGCGAGCGCTGGCGCGTTGTGTGGGGCCTTCCTGGCAGCGTCCCCACGAGCGAGTTCCCCACGCACCTCATGAACCACAGCGTGCGCAAGCGCGTGACCGGCGGCACCAACCGCGTGATCTACCACTGCCACGCCACCAACGTGATTGCGCTTACCTACGTGCTGCCGCTCACCGACCGCGACTTCACGCGCGCGCTCTGGCAGAGCGCCACGGAGTGCCCGGTGGTCTTCCCCGAGGGTGTGGGCGTGGTGCCGTGGATGGTCCCCGGCGGCGTTGACATTGCGCGCGCCACGAGCAAGAAGATGGAGACCTACCAGGCCGCAATCTGGGCCATGCATGGGCTCTTCGTGAGCGGGCCGGACTTTGACACCGCGTTTGGGCTTGCGCATACCATCGAGAAGAGCGCCGACGTCTACGTGCGCGTTCTCTCCTGCGGCGGCGTGAGGCAGACCATCACCGATGACGACCTGCGTGCCATTGCGCGCGACTTTGGCGTGACGCTCAACCCGGCGATGCTCTAGGGGTTTGGCGCCCGGGGCCGCGCGGCTCCGGGCACCCGTTTCTCTCGGCGCCGTTGCTTTCCTTCTTGGCGGCGCTCCCCTCGCTACTGCGGCAAACCTGCGGCTTAATAGCAGTCACCGAGAAGCCTGCAAGCCCGCTACCTGGGGTTCTTCTCAGCAGCGCCCTTCTTGGACTGCAATTAAACCGCAGGTTTCTGTTAGGCCGACATGAGTCGAGGAGTGCCGACAAGCGCCGGCATGCGCCGACAAGCACTGGCATGTGCCGGCACGCATCTGTATGCTGCCTACTACGCCCCGTGCGAGAAGTCGGAGAGCAGGTGCCGGATGCGGTAGATGATCACGCGCTCACCGTCGATATAGTAGAAGACCTTGAAGTTGTACACGTTGACTGACCTGTACTCGTGAAGCGTTGGCAGCGGTGGCTCAAATTGGTAGACGGGGTGCTGCTCCGCCTCTTGGAGCAGGCGCTCGAAGGCGGAGAAGAACTCGTCCTCGAGGTGCTCGACAAACACCTCGTCCTGGTAGGTGAGCACGTAGTTCTCGAGCTTGCCAAGGTCCCTCACGGCATCATCGGTGAGCAGGTATTCCTTGCGCTTCACGACGATCGCCTCGCCTTGAGGGCGGCTCGCGCCTCCTTCGCGCTCAGGAGGGTGAGATTACCCGTCGCCTCGCGCCGCTCAGTCTCTCGAATAGCCTGCGAGAATGACCTCTCCTGCGCGCTTGCTGCGGCGTTCCAGGTGTCGTAGTCAACCATCGCCCACTTGGGACGCCCGTTCTGGGTGAGAACAACTACCTCGCCCTCGTCGGTGAACTGGGAGACGGACTTGATGTCTGCGCGAAAGTCACTTACGGGAACGATCCTTGGCATGGCTCTCACCTCACTGCAATAGAAGAAATTTCTTCTATTGTAGCAATTGAAGCCTAAGTAGGCTGTCTGTGGACAACGCCCCCGTTCTTTAGCGGTTTTTGAGAACCGAGACCGACGTTTGCCCAGGTCGCGAGAAGTGCTTTTCTCAGATTCCGCTAAAGAACGAGGGTGCGTCGCGAGAGGAGGGCGCCGCTAGAGCGGGGGGCGTCGCAAGAAGGGCGGTGTGCTACTCGCCAAGGCGCTCCATTACGTCGTGGCGCCAGTCAAGGAAGCTGCCCACCGAGCACACAAGCAGCGTTATCCCCAGCGTCACGGCATACGCTGCGAGCATCTCCTGGGGTGCCACCAGGACAAACGCCGCCGAGAGGCCGAGAAGCACCGCCATCGTGGCGTTGAAGGCAACGGAGGTCCCGCCCCGCGTCCGTGCCGCCGCCTTCTGGGCGTACGACCAGGCTGCCGCCCCCAGCGAAATGCCAAAAGCCAGGCTCGCGTACACATAGAGCGCGTCGGGCTTCACCAGCGTGAGCACAAAGACGACAAGGGCGACGCCAAAGGCAAAGATGCGGGGTCCTTCTCGGCGCGTGTTCCAGCCGCTTGCCCTGAGGCGCGCCAGCATCTCAACAAAGAGTGCAATTACCCCACAGAACATAGCCAGCGTAAGTGCCAGGGGAATGGCAATGCGGTTGAGCATGATGAGAAGGACGCCGCCCGCCGCAAGCTCAAGGCAGTGGGCAAGGCCGTTGGCAAAGAGCCAGCGAAACGAGGGCGACGCGCCAAGTGCGTCGGACACGCTGCCGAGAAGCGCGCGCAGCGGCAGCTTTGCTGCAGCAGCCTTTGCGCTTGGCCTCGAGCCAACGATGCCGGCAAGGATCGTGGGGAGGCTGTCGGAAAGCGACGAGGTAATCTGGGAGGTGCTTGAGCCGGCGCGTTCGATGGCGTCAAAGAGGTCGTCGACGAACTCCTGCCTGCCGGCGAGAGAGACGTTGTCCATCCACTCCCTAAAGACGCTGGCAAACCAGTCGCTCTCCCGGTCCGGCGCGTCCGCCGTGGCAAGGCCTCCGTCAGCTACCTGCCAGGTCATGAGCTCGTGCTGCAAGATGCCGGTCTCGCTGCTGCGCACCACAATGGGGCGAACGCCAGGCTCGAAGAGCCTCCCCATGACGCTTGAGGTGGGGATGATGCGGACCACCCGCTTAACCCACTCGGCGCCGGGCGGAATGGGCTGGACGTCTCCACAGATGCCGGGGCCGTCCAAGAGGTAGATGGCGTCGATGGCCGCAAGCTCGGAGTCGGTGAGCGAGGATGTCGCATATTGGGCAAGGTTTGCGCCCTTCGAGTGTCCGCCCACAATTACGTGCCTGCCTTCCGTGGCCGCTCGCGCAAGCGCGTCTCGCAGGTACCTCTCGGCCTTCTCCTGGGCCGGAATGCGCCGATAGCCCAGCTCGAAGTCCTCGCGCCAGCCAAGGACGGTGTCATCTGTTCCCCGGAAGGCAACAAATACCGGGCCATCTGGGAGCACATATTCGGTTGCCGAGAACTGCGTGTCGTCGTCATAGGGCGTGGCATCCACGTAGCAACGGGCGATGACACTGCCAAAGCGTGCCGTGGATGCCGCCTCGTCAAAGAACCCCTCGCCGGCGTCGCCCGGCCCCTTGGGGTGGATGTCCGAGACAAGGGAGGGGCACTTCGCCAGCGTGATTCCCTGGTCTTCGGCTGCCTCGGCGATGCGCGAGAGGTCAAAGTAGGCAAGCTTGCAGAGAACGAGCGCATCCGCATGGTTCACAGCCGCATGCGAGAAGGGCACGTCGCCTCGCCAGCGAAGGTACGACTGGATGTTCTCGCCAAGCTCCACGTGGGCCTCCCGAGACCAAACGGGGCCTTACTGCTTGTCGCCACCCTTGCTGTTGGACGCACGGCGCGCCATGTCCTCAAGCTCGCCCGCGGCGTCGTTGGCCTTGCTGCGCCACTCGGCGACCTTGACCTTGTTGTGGGCGTTCTCGTACTGGGTGGCAATGAGCAGCGCGAGCCGCATGCGCTGCTGCGGCCCCTTTGCCTCCTCGTATTGCTTCTCCATCTCGGGGATGTGGCTCGTGTCGTTCTCGGCGAAGATCTCCCACATGAGGCGCGACTCCTCTGCCACGGGCTTCTCGGCGGTCTTCTCGATCTCCTCGAGCAGCGGCTTTGCGTCCTTGTAGCGCTCGTGCTCCATGTAGAAGCGGTAGGCCTTCACCACGGCCTCGCTGCGCTGGTTCTTGGACGAGCGCATGGTGAGCAGGACGTCGAACTGCCGAGAAGCGCCCTCGACGTCGTCCTTCACGAGGTAGGCGTTGAGCTTCATGTACTCCCTGTTGAACGGCGGGTAGAGCCACTTTGAGCTGGGCTTGTCGAGAAGCTCGAGCGCCTCGTCGCAGCTGCCCTCGCGCAGGAGCAGCGCAAACTTGTTGAGGCGGGTGCTGCGCATGATTTGCTCCACGATGAAGTAGGCGGCGGCAATGGCGATAAGCGCGATGGTGATGGGGTTGAACTGCATGGGCTCTCCGCACGACGTCGGGATACTGCACCCACCAGTGTAGCCCTGCAATGAGACAAAGGGACAGTCCCTTTGTCTCATTGGCTCCCAAAATTGGGAGCTTGGCTCGCAAAATTGGGAGGTAGGATATACTGCTCTACATTGGCCGTTGCAAAGGAGCTTCCATGTACCAGCGCAGCATAGTCGCCACGCTCTCCCAGCGCATGTCAGAGCCGCGTCGCTTCCTGCAGATTCTCATCGGTCCTCGCCAGACGGGCAAGACAACTGCTGTAACCCAGGCGCTTAAGCAGATTGATATCCCATATCTCTACCGAGAGGTGGGGGAGCACGGCGAGTCGCCTGATTGGATACGTGCACAGTGGTATCAAGCGAGGTCCCTGGTGAACGATGCCAACGCCTGCGCGCTTCTCGTGATAGATGAGATTCAGTACGTCAAAGGGTGGGCCGATGCGGTAAAAGCGTTGTGGGACGAGGACGCTCGCACTGGTATTGACCTGCGCGTTGTTCTTACCGGTTCGTCGGCTACCCTGCTCAAGAGTGGGATGGACGAGTCGCTTGCTGGCCGCTTCGAACTTATCCGCTGCACGCATTGGACGTATGGCGAGTGTCGCGATGCCTTTGGCTTCTCGCTTGACGATTTCTTGTTCTTTGGTGGGTATCCCGGAGCTGCAGGGCTTCGCGAAGACGTGTCGCGTTGGGCTTCATATGTCACTGACGCGATCATCGAGCCGTCGATAGCAAAGGACGTGCTTGCGCTTGAGGACGTGCGCAATCCCGCCCTGCTGCGACGCCTGTTCTATCTTGGCGCTCCTTATTCGGCGCAGGAAGTGTCGTATCGTAAGCTCCTAGGACAGCTTGATGACCGTGGCAATACCGCGACCATAGCCCACTACCTGGAGCTTCTCGCTCAGGCTGGCATGATGTCAGGTATCTTGAAGTACGATCCAAAGCTGTTGCGCGAGCGCTCTAGCTCTCCTCGTCTGCTTGTCCACGATACGGCTCTCATGACAGCTGCATATGGATCGCGCAGAACACGATTGCTAGAGGATCCGGACCTAAAGGGGCGCCTTGTCGAATCGGCTGTAGGCGCATACCTTATCGCACGGTCCCAGGTCGAGGGCTTCTCGCTCAATTGGTGGCGTGACGGGTCGAATGAGGTCGACTTTGTCGTGAGCAACGAGCGACAGGTCCTGGGCATCGAAGTTAAGAGTGGGAGAATCAAGTCGACTGGTGGACTGACCGCGTTCGTCCTTCGGTACCCCGAGGCACGGACACTCATTGTTGGGTCTGCCGAGTGCACGCTTGAGGACTTCCTTCTTGGCCGGGTTCCTCTATTGGAGGGATAACATGGCAAAGGTGACGCTCAAGGACATCGCGCGCGAGGTGGGGCTTTCGCCCGCCTCGGTGTCTCTCGTTCTCAACAACCGACCGTGTCGCGTGAGCGAGGAGAACCGACGTCGCATCAAGGAGGTCGCGCGTCGCAAGCACTACATCCCCAACCAGATCGCCCGCAGCCTCGTGATGCAGCAGTCGCGCTCGTTTGGGCTGGTCGTGCCCAACATCCAGAGCCGCTACTTTGCCTCGCTTGCCAACAACCTCGAGATTCTCTGCCGCGAGAGGGGATACCTGCTGCTCATCACCAACTCCGTTGGTTCCTCCGAGAGCGACGCCGAGCTGGTCCGCCTGCTGGTGAACCGCGGAGTGGATGGCATCTTCCTTGTGGTCTCGGACGAGTTCACCACCGATAAGGAGCTGATGGACGATCTCACACAGCTGCCCGTTCCGCTTGTGATGGTTGACCGTTTTATCGACGGCGTGAGCTGTGACCGCGTGCGCTACGACAACGAGCTTGGCGGCTACCTGGCCACGGACCACCTGCTGCGCCACGGCCACCGACGCGTGGCGTGCATCATCAATCCAGATTCCAATACCGGCCGGTTGCGCCTCGCGGGCTATCGCCGTGCCTTAAGCGAGCGCGGCATTTCGTTTGATCCCGCGCTGGTCTTTGAGAGTGACTACTACATCCCCGACGCCTGGCAGGCGGCCGAGGGGCTTCTCGCCACGGACGCCACGGCAGCATTTGCGAGCAGCGACAACATTGCGCTGGGGCTGCTCAAGCGTGTGTACGAGCGCGGCCTTCGCGTGCCGGGCGACCTCTCGGTGGTGAGCTACGACAACAGTGCCGCCGACTCGCTCTTCGAGCCGGCGCTCACCTCCATCGAGCAGAACGTGCCGGCAATCTCCGAGGTCGCGGTGCAGATGATGCTCGCACGGGTAGGGGAGCACGCCGAGGACGCAGACGTTGCGGCGCCGGTCGAGCGCATGCTCACTCCGCGGCTGGTCGAGAAGGACAGCGTTCGGGCGTTGTGAGGTCGTCGAGTGACGGTGATGCGCGGCCTGTTGGCATGAATTGACGGTTGGGCTAGGGTTTTCTCGGTATCCCAAAGTATCAGGCGGTTCGATATTTGATAAACCTCAGGTCAGAGAATTGTCCCTTCAACAGGGACGTATAAGGGACTTAACCAAAACTCTGCGAGACAGGTAGGAGCGGGGTCTCGACAGCAGGCGTATTGCATGACGTAGCGAATCGCCCGGTCCCCAAAGGCGCGTTCTCACGACGATTCCGTGCGAACGGGCTTCTCGGACTCCTTTGTTTGCCGCAGCTCCGCACCTCCAATTGTGCAGAACTTGCGGCGCAGCCGAGAATTCCCGTTCCTTCTCGTCAAGGTAAATCGTTTTACCAACTACACTCTAGTTCGAGCAACAAACAACAAGTAGGCGAGCGGTGCCAAAGGGCCGCTCGAGTGGCGGTGCCGAGGGCCCGCCAGTGAGAGGAGAGAGAATGGCTCAGCCTGTGTTGGGAACTCCCTGGAAGAAGCTCAACGGCCCGGTGAGCGAGGACGAGATTGCGTGGGTCGACAAGTACTGGCGCGCCGCCAACTACCTGTCCGTTGGCCAGATCTATCTGCGCTCCAACCCCCTCATGCGCGCGGACTTCAAGAACCAGGACGGCCCCGACGGCTTCACCCGTGAGGACGTCAAGCACCGCCTCGTTGGCCACTGGGGCACCACGCCCGGCCTGAACTTCCTCTTTGGCCACGTGAACCGCCTCATCCGCGACCACCAGCAGAACGCCATCTTCCTCATGGGCCCCGGCCACGGTGGACCTGCCGGCACCGCGCAGTCCCTGCTCGACGGCACCTACCGCGAGATCCGTCCCGACATTACCGATGACGAGGCCGGCCTCCAGAAGTTCTTCCGCCAGTTCTCCTACCCCGGCGGTATCCCCAGCCACTACGCGCCCGAGACCCCCGGCTCCATCCACGAGGGCGGCGAGCTGGGCTACGTGCTCTCCCACGCCTACGGCGCCGTGCTCGACAACCCCAGCATGCTCGCGGTTGCCGTGGTTGGCGACGGCGAGGCCGAGACCGGCCCGCTTGCCACCAGCTGGCAGACGAACAAGTTCATGGACCCGCTGACCGATGGCATCGTCCTGCCGATTCTGCACCTCAACGGCTACAAGATCGCGAACCCCACCATCCTCGCCCGCATCTCTGACGGCGAGCGTGACGAGTTCTTCCGCGGCATGGGCTACCACCCCTACAACTTTGTTGCCGGCTTTGACGAGGAGGACCACGCCTCCATCCACCGTCGCTTTGCCACGCTCCTCGAGGCCGTCTTCGACGAGATTTGCGACATCAAGCGCCGCGCGGCCGCCGGCGAGGCGTCCCGCCCGTTCTATCCCATGATCATCTTCCGCACCCCCAAGGGCTGGACCTGCCCCAAGGAGATCGACGGCAAGAAGACCGAGGGTTCCTGGCGTGCGCACCAGGTGCCCCTGGCGTCCGCCCGCGACACCGAGGCCCACTTCGAGGTCCTCAAGGGCTGGCTCGAGTCCTACGAGCCCGACGGTCTCTTTGACGAGAAGGGCGGCATCCGTCCCGAGGTCACCGAGTTCATGCCCGAGGGCGAGCTGCGCCTGGGTGCCAACCCCAACACCAACGGCGGCAAGCTCCTCGAGGACCTCAAGCTCCCCGAGACGTCCAAGTACGAGATCGACGTCAAGAACGGTGGTCACGGCTTTGGCGCCACCGAGGCCACGCGCGTGCTGGGCGAGTACACCGCCGAGCTCATCAACAACAACCGCGACAAGTTCCGCATCTTTGGCCCCGACGAGACGGCCTCCAACCGTCTGCAGCCCAGCTACCAGGTGACGGACAAGCAGTGGTTCAACGGCGACCTCAACGACGACCCCGCCAACGACGAGCACCTCGCGCCCGTGGGTAACGTCATCGAGCAGCTCTCCGAGCACCAGTGCGAGGGCCTTCTCGAGGGCTACATCCTGACCGGCCGCCACGGCCTGTGGTCCAGCTACGAGTCGTTCGTGCACATCGTCGACTCGATGGTCAACCAGCACTGCAAGTGGCTTGAGGCCACCGTGCGCGAGATCCCTTGGCGCAAGCCCATCTCCGGCCTCAACATGCTGCTCTCCAGCCACGTCTGGCGCCAGGACCACAACGGCTTCTCGCACCAGGACCCCGGCTTTGTCGACGTGCTTCTCAACAAGACGTTCAACAACGATCACGTGGTGAACATCTACTACCCCGCCGACGCTAACCTGCTGCTGGCTGTGGCCGAGCGCTGCTACACGTCCACCAACTGCGTGAACGCGGTCTTCGCCGGCAAGCAGCCCGCCCCCACGTGGGTCACGCTTGACGAGGCCCGCGAGGAGCTCGCGGCTGGCGCCGCCGAGTGGAAGTGGGCGTCCAACACCGCCGACGGCGAGGAGCCCGACATCGTCCTCGGCTGCTGCGGCGACGTGCCCACGCAGGAGACCATGGCCGCCCTCGAGCTTCTCGACAAGCTGGGCGTGAAGTGCCGCCTGGTCAACGTGGTTGAGCTGCTCAAGATCCAGAACGCCTCCGAGAACGACGAGGCCCTCTCTGACGAGCAGTTCACGGAGCTCTTTACGGCCGATAAGCCCGTGCTCTTTGCCTTCCACGCCTATCCCGGTACGGTTCGCCGCCTCATCTGGGACCGCCCGAACCACGACAACTTCCACGTCCATGGCTACGAGGAGCAGGGCTCCACGACCACGCCATACGACATGCTGCGCCTGAACCACATGGACCGTTGGGCGCTTGCCGCCGACGCGCTGCGCATCCTGGATGCCGAGAAGTGGGCCGACCAGATTGCCGAGTGGGAGCAGTTCCGCCAGGACGCCTTCCAGTTTGCCGTCGACAACGGCTACGATCACCCCGCCTTCACCGACTGGGTGTGGCACGACGCCAAGGATACCGCCGCGGCGATCAGCGCTACCAAGGCCACTGGCGGCGACAACGAGTAGTAGCAGGCTGCGCGATTGTCACGGCAGGCTGCGCGCTCGTCGCGCTTGTCTCGCGCGCCTCGCATAGCCCACGCTTTAGGGCCCGTCGGCACGATGAACTGCGCCCCGAAACTTGGACGCGATAAATCATAGCCGCTAGGCGGCCCCCC
>ENA-OVGE01000031-OVGE01000031.1-human-gut-metagenome-genome-assembly--contig:-NODE-31-length-133764-cov-8.700753_pt1 | contig 133764 bp, 122 predicted proteins | sample MGYA00237769_ERZ505417 | MGnify/ENA primary metagenome ERZ505417 (study PRJEB26158, sample SAMN06016403) | human gut metagenome | biome: human gut; feature: ankylosing spondylitis patient; material... | reverse complement strand
TAGCCCGTCTGATCGAAGTCATGACCGGTGGTACGGCGCTGGTAGAAAGCATGCATGGTGCCGGCAGCCCGCAGGCCCAGGAAGTTATGTATTCGAAGCTGGCTAACCTGGACGCTAAGAAGAAAGCTGCCCTGGCCATTGCCGGTGTGAAAACGGAAGACTGAGGTCTATCATGATTGTTGGTGTAAAATTTTGCGGTAACTGTAATCCCTTTATTGAAACGCCAACCCTGTTTAAGAAGCTTATTGCCGCTGCGCCGGATATGGAGTTTCGTCTGATCAGCAGGACCTTGCCCAAGTGGGATGTGTCGCTGCTCCTCAACGCCTGTCCGGCCGGCTGCCTGAAAGCTAAAGAATTCCCGAATTCTGTCGTTGTTTCGGGATTTAACGTTGATTACTGGGATGTAGACCCGGAGGATCTGGTGGCTCGGATCCTCCAGGCCATCCGCAGTAAATGGGCTGTCGTGCAAAAAGAACGTTCCGCGAAGAACATGGATGTTTAAAACGCATAGTTAGTCGACTGACGTTGCGAATTACTAAAATGCACAGGAAATATGCCTTGTGAATATTGACGTTATATAAGGAAAAACGTATAATTAAGTCACTAGAGCATTCGAATATGCAACGTGTTTCTTATATGAGAACTCATTACTTCGTGGCGATACAATGAGTCCTGATGAACGTATAAGAGAAAGCAAGAAAGTGAAAAAAGACGCGTGTTGGTTGCATAGTTTGGGATACTAGTGTCATGCGATATGTTATCGTACATATCGTGGATCACACAGAGCGTCAGAAGCAGAGTACGTATGACAGAAAGAGAGGTGAAAGAGGTACATCTGTTCATGACCTTATTATTCGATTAAAAACGAATACTTACTCTGAACCTTCTGATTCAGCAATGTGCATATCGGAATGGCTGTGGTTGCCGTTCCAATAGAAATTGTTCGAATTTTGTGGAGGTGGCTATTTTGTCTAACGAATTGGCTATTGAAAAATCTTGTATGAGCAAATGCTCGTGGCGACTTTTACCGTATTTGCTCTTCATGTTCGTCCTTTGCTACATTGATAGAACGAACTTGGGCTTTGCCGGCCTTCAGATGTCCCCTGAATTAGGGCTCACAGCATCGACCTTCGGCTTTGGTGCAGGCCTGTTCTTTATCGGCTATTTTATTTTCGAAGTTCCTTCCAACCTGTGCTTGGCTAAATTCGGTGCCCGTCGCTGGATTGCCCGTATCATGGTTACCTGGGGTGCTGTAGCAGCTCTCATGTGCCTCATCAACGGTACTACAAGCTTCCTCGTAATGCGTTTCTTACTTGGTGCTTCTGAAGCTGGTTTCTATCCTGGCGTTATTTACTTCATCGGCGAATGGTTCCCGAACAAATATCGTGCAGGCGCTCTTTCCCGCTTCAACCTCGCTCAGCCTGTTGCTTTGATCTTCGGTTCCTTGCTCTCTGGCTTCCTCATTTCCGCCCTCGACGGCGTTATGGGGTATTCCGGTTGGCGTTGGCTGTTCCTCGTAGAAGGTATTCCGACCGTATTCTTTGGTATCGTAACCCTCTACTACCTGACAGACAAACCGGCCGATGCACAGTGGCTGACAGAAGAAGAACGTACATGGCTTATGAATCGTCTGGCTACGGAAGCTGCTGCTATTAAAGGCGCTAACGAAGACTACACGATCGGCAAGGCTCTGACACATCCGGCTGTATTGGCCCTTGGTATTGCTTACTTCCTCGCTATTTGCGAAGGCGTTTATGGTATTAACATGTGGATCCCGCAGATGCTCAAACAGTGGTCCGGCATGACTCCGGTCGAAATCGGTTTCATCGGCGCATTACCGTTCGTAACAGCTTTCTGCTGCATCCTTCTCCTTGGTTGGAGCTCCCAGAAACATCAGGAACGTAAATGGCATCTTACCTTCGCCCTGATGGTTGGCGCTATCGCTCTTTGCTCCAGCTTGTTCGTAACAGGTACGATCCCGACCATGATCTGCGTATGCTTAGGCTGCGGCGGCATGTTCTCGGCTATTCCTCTGTTCTGGACAATTCCTGCTCAGTTCCTTACCGGTACGGCTGCTGCTACAGGTATCGCTGTTATCAACTCCATTGGTAACCTCGGCGGTTTCTTTGGCCCGACGGCTGTTGGTATGGTTCGTGACGCTACAGGCGAATTCCAGTATGGTCTTCTCCTCATCGGTGTCAGCGTATTCATCGGTGCTGTTATCTGCCATGTTCTCAACAACATCTATGGCAAGAAAGTTGACTACAGCGCTATTGAAAACGAAGCAAAATAAGTTAAATTACATACAGCTTGACAGCGTGATGTCTGTAGGGCTGTAACATAGGCAAACGGCTCTGTCCATCTGGATAGGGCCGTTTGTTTTTTATAAGGAGGCAGGTAATATGGATCTTTCAAACTTTTCTTTAGAGGGCAAGCTGGCCCTCGTCACCGGTGGCAGCCGCGGCTTAGGCCAGGCCATGGCCGTTGCATTGGCCAGGGCCGGTGCAGACATCATTTCTATTCAGCGGAAAAATGAATGCGCAGAAACCAAGCGCCGTGTAGAAGCCTGGGGCCGGAAATGCTATCCTTATGGACTCGATCTGGCAACGCTCAATTCAGCAGAAGAGCTCGCAGAAACACTGGAAAACACCTATGGCCCTGTAGATATTCTCGTCAACAATGCCGGTATTCAGCGGCGCCATCCGTGCACGGAATTTCCCATTGAAGACTGGGATCTCATGCTGCAGGTACACCTGCGGGCTACGTTCCTCATGTGCCAGGCTTTTGGCAAGCGCATGATCGCCCGCGGCGGCGGTAAAATCATTAATGTGGCGTCTCTGTTGGCTTTTTCCGGCGGCTATACGATTCCGGCCTATGCAGCAGCTAAAGGCGGTATTGCCCAGCTGACAAAAGCGCTGGCCAACGAATGGGCAGAAAAAAATGTCAATGTCAACGCCATTGCACCGGGCTACTTCGATACGGATATGAATACGGCCCTGCAGCAGAATCCTGTACGCAACAGCCAGATTTTAGACCGCATTCCGGCCAAACGGTATGGCGATCCCGATGAAATCGGCGGCATGACGGTCTTTCTCGCCTCGCCGGCAGCGTCTTATGTACATGGCAGCGTCATGATCGTCGACGGCGGCTGGATGGCACGATAAAGTCATAGCCTAGCCATCAGCCATACGATAAATTCATATCATATTGACAACCTATACTGAGAATACTAATATATTAGTATGTAAGAATTAACCGGAAGTGATACAGTTGCAGGTTGTTTGCGCAGCTCCGGCGTGCCGGGACTGTGCGAGTCAGGAGGGTATGAGTATGCCAAAGTACAACAAAGTTACACCGGAATTGATTGAAAAGTTATATGCCTTGTTAGGCAAGCACAACATGACGACGGATCCGGAAAAACTGGATACGTATAAGACGGACGAAGAAACAAATCCCATTTATTTTCATACGCCGGAAGTAGTCGTTTTTCCAGAAACGACGGAACAGGTTGCCGGTATTATGAAGCTGGCCAATGAATACGTCGTGCCTGTTACGCCGCGCGGTGGCGGCAGCAGCCTGGCGGCCCAGGCCATTCCCGTATACAATGGCATTGTCCTTTGCCTGGAAAAAATGAATAAGATTATTGAGGTCAATAAAGATGCTCTTTACATGATCGTCGAAGCCGGTGCTGTTACGACAGCCGTCCAGGCAGCAGCCAAAGAAGCGGGCTTATATTATGCCGGCGATCCCAGCTCGAAGGCGTCCAGTGAAATCGGCGGTAACGTAGCGACGAACGCCGGCGGCAGCCGCGTTGTCAAATACGGGACAACACGGGATCAGGTCTACTGGATCGAAATGGTTACGCCGACTGGTGAAATCACAAAGGTTGGCAAACGGCTGCAAAAGAATACGACAGGGTATGCACTGGAAAAACTCATTTGCGGCTCTGAAGGGACACTCGGCATTATTACCAAGCTTTGCTTGAAGCTGCGTCCTGTTGCTCCGTATCATTTCGACATGGTCGCTATATTCCAGGATGAAATGAAAGCCCTGGCTGTTCCTAATCAGCTCTTGAAGGCCGGCGTACAGCCGACAGCTATTGAATTCCTCGATAATAAGGGGATTCAAAGCGAAGAACGGTACATGAAGATCGATTTGCCCTATTCTAAGGATCAGGGCAACTACATTATCGTCACAATCGATTCGTATGATCAGGATGACCTGGATAACCGCGTAGCTACGGCTGACGAAATCTGCGAAAAGAACGGTGCTGTTGAATCCCTCGTAGCAGACGACCGCATTTGGGGCGCCCGCTATAATATTGGCGAAGCGGCCCGTAATGACAGCCTTGTCTTCCTGGCAGAAGATATCGTCGTTCCGGTCGATAAGATTGGGGAACTGATGGCTAAGCTGCCGGAAATTGAAAAGCAATACGGCATTGCTACGACGACGTCGGCCCATATTGGTGACGGCAATATTCACGTCAATGCCTTGAAGATGGATATGCCCTTGGAAAAATGGAATGAAATCATTCCCAAGTACCATGATACACTGTATAGCTTCGTGTACAGCTTAGGCGGTTGTTTATCCGGCGAACATGGTATTGGCTGCCGCAAGATACAGGAAATGAAGAAATTTACAGACCCTGTAGAATTAGGCATGATGAAGGCCATCAAAAAGGCTCTCGATCCGAAACTGATTTTGAACCCTGGCAAGATATTCGATTATTCAGAAGTATAAGCACGTTACACGAGCCGGTCTGGACCTAAGCCAGGCCGGCTTTTATGCATATTTTATATAGGTGAGCTCTAACGTATGTTAAAATCGTCACATACTTGATTTTAATTGACTTTATGCAATGATTATGATAATCTAATCCTATAGTTAACATATACGAACTTAAATTGAGTATTCGAACGAAAGAGGACAGCCTATGGATCCTGATAAATTACACAATCCCACCCTGCGCGTACTGAATATACTGGAAACGGCATATAAGTATGAAGGAGGTATTTCTTTTACAGACTTATCGCGCCAAACGGGGATTTCTAAAGGGACACTGCATCCGATCGTCATGACCTTGGCAGCGAAGGATTACCTGCAGTGTACAGACTCCCTGTTTACATTGGGAAAAAGCTGTTTCCGCCTGGGCTATGCCTATACGCGTACGCTGCGCTGCCTCGATATTGTAAAGGCTCATATGGAAGAAATCGTCGATGCCTGCAACGAGATTTGCCAGTTAGGCATTCTCGAAGGAACCGATGTCCTCTATATTGCGAAGATGGAGCCACAGCAGGCCATTTGCGTCAATTCTTCTGTTGGCGCGACACTGGGGGCCTATGCGACGAGCCTGGGCAAAAGCCTGCTGAGCTGCTACAGTGATGACGAAGTGCGGCGCATTTGTCCGGCCACGTTCATTCAATATACGCCGAAAACGGTGAAAAATATTGATGAGCTCCTGGCGCAGCTGGACACGATCCGCACGCAGGGCTATGCCTTAGAAAATGGAGAAGTAAATAAGGATATTGAGTGCATTTCCGTGCCCGTCCAGGTAGCGCGGCAGACCATGGCTATTAGCGTCAGCCTGCCTATCTACCGTTCGACGCAAGAAAAGCAGGCAGAAATATTGGCCCTGCTGCAGCAGCACAAGCACGAAATTGCCGATCAAACAGCCGGTTTACAGCAGGATCTCAGTTTTATATGATGGCCGGGATTTGCTGATATTAAGGAAAAGAGGGTATATAACGATGAATGAATTTAAAGACAAAATTGTAGTAGTAACAGGCGGCGGCCGTGGCATTGGTGCCATGACAGCCCGCAGATTCTGTGAAGAAGGGGCTCATTGCGTTATTTCCAGCAATGTCCTTTCGGAATGTGAAGAATGTGCTGACGCCTTGAAAAAGGATGGCTTTTCTGCCAGCGTCATGGCCTGTGATGTCAGCAAGCCGGCTGATGTAGATGCCCTGATCGCTGCTACGGAAAAAGAATACGGTCATATTGACATTTTTGCCAACATTGCCGGTATCTGCACGAGCGGTATGAACTTCCTCGGCGTCACGCCGGAAAGCTGGGACCGCGTCATGAAAATCAACGCCTTCGGTACGCTATATACGAACCAGAAAGCCATTGAATCCATGATTCGCACGGGTACGAAGGGCAACGTAGTCAACGTGACTTCCATTGCTGCCAAAACCGGGGCCGGTGCTGTCGGCGTCGACTATTCGGCCAGCAAAGCGGCTATTGTCAATATTACTGTGTCTGCCGCTACGTATGCAGCCCGCTATGGCATTCGTGTCAATGCGGTCGCACCGGGACCGATTGCAACGAAGATGACCGATGTATGGGATCCTAAAATGTGTGCCAAATTAGTCAAGACCATTCCCTTGGGCAGAAAGTTCGGCGAACCGGATGACATTAGTGAAGCCATTATTTTCTTAGCCAGCGACAAAGCAAAATATATTTCCGGTGAAATACTGGATGTCAACGGCGCAGCGTATTGTGACTAACAGAAGAGGTGATTTTCATGTTTGATAAATTACAGCTTAACGGTAAAACGGCTATTGTAACAGGTGGTACGAAAGGGATTGGCAAGGGCATCGTCGAAGGCCTGGCCCAGAGCGGCGCCAACGTCGTCGTCGTCAGCCGCCATCAGGATGAATGCGATGCTGTAGCCAAAGAAATGGAAAAATATGGCGTCAAGGGTTTGGGCGTAAAAACGGATGTCACCGTTGCCGCTGAAGTCGCACAGCTCATGGAAAAAACGATTGCTGCCTTTGGCCGCATTGATATTCTGGTCAACAACGCCGGAAGTGCCATTACCAAAAAAGCCGAAGATTTGACAGAAGCCGATTGGGACCGCGTCATCGATATGGATATGAAATCCGTGTTCTTCGTGACCCAGGCAGCCGGCAAGTACATGATCCAGCAGAAGTCCGGCAAAATCATCAATTTGGCCTCCATGCTGGGCCTGGTAGCCGAAAAACAGGTATTGCCCTATTGTGTAGCCAAGGGTGGTGTACTGCAAATGACCAAGGCGCTGGCATTGGAATGGGCCCGGTACAATATTCAGGTCAACGCTATTTGTCCGGGCTACGTCATTACGGATATTAATAAAGACGCCTTGAGTGAAGAAAAAGTATATAAGCATATTACCGGTAAAATTCCTATGCGCCGCTTCGGTGAAGTAGGGGACATTGCCGGTGCTGCCATTTTCCTTGCGTCACCTGCGTCTGATTATATGACAGGCCAGCAGATCGTCTTAGATGGCGGCTGGACCATGCAGTAAGAAAATTTACAAAATAGTTCTAATATAGGAAGACATTCCCATATACGAATTAATCAAAGAAAAAAATATAGTACTATAATTTTGCCTATTACAGGCGTTGAGAGCGATTGCGGTCACAGAGCAATCGCTCTTTTTATTTTTATTTGTTATATAAAATATAACGTAAATATAACGTTATACCTAGGCAATTGTTAAAATCTTTCGGAAAGATTTAGTTGATAAATTTTCTTGGTATAGTACAATGTAGACGCTAAGGGCATGCTTTGTGGCTACTAATCTACAGTATAATCAATTCTAATTTAGAATAACATGTTTTTATACTTTTTATGATGTACTGTATGATGAAACATGTCATGCAATTTATTATTTCAAAGGATGTGTTTTAAATGGCAGATTTACAAAACATTCCGGCTAAACGCTGGATCCGTATTATTCCGCCGACGATCCTGGTTTATATTTTTGGCTTTATGGATCGCACGAACATTGGCTTCGCTATGGCTGGTGGCATGAATGAAGCCCTGCAGATGACAGCTACTCTTTCCGGTTTAGCTGCAGGCATTTTCTTTATTGGTTATATGGTTCTTCAGGTACCAGGTGGTCATATTGCGGAAACGGGCAATGCGAAAAAGTTCATTGCTATTTCTATCCTGGCCTGGAGTATTATGTGTACGAGCCTCGGGTTCGTTCAGACCTCGACGCAGCTTTTAGTCCTGCGTTTCCTCATCGGCGTTGCCGAAGGTGGTGTTTGGCCGGCTATTCTGGTTATCATCGCCCATTGGTTCCCCCAGTCTGAACGTGGCCGTGCTAACTCGTACTTCATTATGAACATCGCCATTGCGTCCATCATTACCGGACCGGTTTCCGGCTGGCTGGTTACGACCTATGGCTGGCGTTCTGTATTCCTCGTTGAAGGTGCTGTTTCCTTCCTCCTCATCTTCGTTTGGTGGCCGCTCATCAGCAACCGTCCGTCGGAAGCTAAATGGATTTCCAAAGAAGAACGGGAATATTTGGAAACGACCCTGGCTGCTGAACAGAACGAAATCAGCGGTGAAGACAACACACCGTCTACGCTCTCTGCTATTCTCGGCAGTGTCAACATGTGGAAACTGATTCTCATTTATTTCGCATACCAGACCGGTATTTATGGCTTTGCTATGTGGCTGCCGACGATCCTGCGTGACCTCACGCAGACCGGTATGACCAGCATCGGCTTCCTCTCGACGATTCCGTATTTCGCTTGCATGATCGGCCTCTATGTATTCGGCCATCTTTCCGATAAGAGCGGCAACCGTAAAAAATACGTTGCCTTGCCGTTGCTCGGCTTTGCCCTTTGCTTCCTGGCAGCAGCGTTCCTGAGAGAAAACACATGGGTATCCTTTGCCTTCCTCTGCGGCTGCGGTCTCTTCCTGCAGTGCGCATCCGGTATTTTCTGGACGATTCCGACAATGCTCTTCCCGGCTAAGGTTGCCGGTGACAGCGTCGGTGTTATCAACGCCTTAGGTAACCTGGGCGGTTTCGTTGGCCCGTTCATCGTTGGCTGGCTGACGACACAGTTCATGTCCGTCTTTGCCGGTGTATATTTCCTGGCTGCTATGCTGGCCTTTGGCTTTATCCTGACTCTTACCCTGCCGAAGAAAACGGAAGGTGTACAGGAATAAGCAACCAGCTGATATATCCTGTCAGATACTAGTAGTTCCCAACACAACACGCGCATAGAGCGGTATCCGTTAGCCACCGGATGCCGCTCTTATTTTTATAGAAAAAGGGCAGGTGCACTGTAACGCACCTGCCCTTTCCCTGTCTTAAAGACCTGTATTTAGTTATCGCTGTCGTTTAAATCGAGAATGGCCCCTGTGGCTGCCGACTTGGCAATGCGGGAGTAGAGGCCGAGCCAGCCGTGGGTAAACTTCGGTGTAGGCCGTACCCATTTTTCCCGGCGTTTCTGTAATTCTTCATCGGAGACGTGGAGCGTCAGCTGGTTGTTGGGAATGTCGATCGTGATCTTATCGCCATTTTCTACCAGGGCGATCGGTCCGCCGTCAGCGGCTTCCGGCGAGACGTGGCCGACAAAGCAGCCGTTATTCGTGCCGGAGAAGCGGCCGTCTGTAACGAGGGCCGTCGACTTAGCCAGGCCGCGGCCATATAAGTACTTCATGGCTTTGAACATTTCCCGCATACCCGGGCCGCCTTTCGGGCCTTCGTAGCGGATGACGACGACGTCACCGGCGACGATTTCGCCGTTCAAAATGGCTTCTTCCGCAGCTTCTTCCGAGTCGTAGCACTTAGCGCTGCCCGTAAAGGTCATAATGGAAGGATCGATGGCTGCCGGCTTGGTAACGCCCGTTTCCGGTGCCAGGTTGCCCCGCAAAATGGCCAGGCCTTTACGCGATTCAAAGGGCTCTGCCATGGTCTTGATGACGTTGGGATCGAATTCATATTTATAGATATAGTGTTCCAGATTTTCTTTTACTGTACCGCCTGTAACGGTAATGCAGTCTGCGTGGAGGAGCGGCAGGATTTCCGTCATGACCTTGGGAATGCCGCCGGCCTTGTAGAAATCTTCCATATCGTATTCGGAAGCAGGATTTACTTTGGCTACGAGCGGCGTCGAAGCGCTGAGCGTGTCAAAGGTCTTGAGCATTTCTTCGTGGTCAATGCCCAGTTCGTGGGCCATGGCCGTCAGGTGCAGGACACCATTGGTCGAACCGCCTGTGGCCATGAGAACGCGGATGCCGTTTTCGATAGCTTCCTTGGTGAGAATCTTATGGCTCGTAATGCCTTGGCGCGTTAAGTTTACGATGGCTTCACCAGTCTGTTCGGCCGCCCGTGTACGGTCGGCGTAGACAGCCGGAATGAGAGCGACACCGGGCAGGGAAAGACCCATGGCTTCGGCTACGCAGTTCATCGTATTGGCAGAGCCGTAGAAGGAACAGGAACCGCACGTAGGGCCGCAAACTTCTTCCATGCTGTTAAATGTGGTTTCATCGATCTTGCCGGCCTTGAGCATGCCCAGGCCTTCGGACATAGAAGTCAAATCCGATTTACGGCCGTCGAATTTTTTCCCGCCGAGCATAGGGCCGCCGCCCATGAAGATGACGGGAATGTCGAGGCGGGCTGCTGCCAGGAGCATGCCCGGAACGATCTTATCGCACGAGCCGAGGAGGACAACGGCGTCGAGGCGGTGGATTTCTACCATTGTTTCGATATCGTTGGCAATGAGATCACGCGAAGGCAGGATGTAGTGCATGCCTGCATGGCCTTGGGCTGTGCCGTCGCAGCCGGCGATGACACCAAATTCACAGGCTGTGCCGCCGGCACGGTAAATACCTTTTTTTACGGCTTCGGAAATCTGGCGGAGATTGTAGTGGCCCGGGACCAGTTCGTTCCATGAATTGGCAATGCCGATTAAGGGACGTTCCAAATCATCGTCGGAGTAGCCAATGGATTTGAAGACGCTACGGTTGAACGACCATTCCGGCCGGCCGAGTATTTCTTTACTTCTGTACATGAGAGTCATCCTTTCTTTACCTCAGAGTATAATAAAATTAAATAATACATATTTAACATAAGTAATATTCCTCTGTTTAATATATCTGTTTTCTGTTTTTTTTGCAACTGGTTAAGGCGGAAATATATGTGAAAAATGATTACAAACTTTTGATAAATCCCTATTTTATGCGGTTGTATGACGCTAAAAAAAATATCTCTTTTTTCATAGACTGGGACACTAGAATGTGATAAAATGACAGTAAGAGAAATCGTTTTCAACAGCCGCGGCCAAGAGCGGTGCCATGGGCCTCGTCAGAGTTTTTGCCAGGCCTGGAAAAAGAGTAAATACTTGCGGTAAAAAGCGCAAAAACTATACGTGAATTACTTGACATAATAGAACAGACTAGTAAAATTAAAGTATGTGAAATTCGCTTATGTATACTAATATGCATATACGAATTAGCGAAGAACAGTGAAGCAGAATATTGTTAATATATCGCTGTTTATAGTGAATAGGAGGAGTTTAGTTATGAAACAAGGAACAGGCGTAGTTGCAAATTTGTGTAAAGATGTATTCATCCCTAAGATGGCGAAGGTACGTCAGAATTTTGACCTTTCGTATATTAAGGTGGAAGACATTCCTGCTGCTGTCCGGGCTCAGCTCGACCGCGACGTCATCGCTTCCAAGATTAAACCGGGCATGTCCATTGCCATTACCTGCGGCAGCCGCGGCGTATCCAATACGGCGTTGATTATCAAGACCATCGTTGCCTATGTCAAAGAAAAGGGCGGCAAACCGTTCGTTTTCCCGGCTATGGGCAGCCACGGCGGTGCTACTGCTGAAGGCCAGACGGAACTGGTTAACGGCTATGGCGTTGTAGAAGACTATATCGATTGCCCGATCCGCGCTACGATGGAAACAAAACAGATCGGCACGACAGACGATGGCCGTCCTGTTTTCATCGATAAATACGCTGCTGAATCGGATGGCATTATCATGCTCGGCCGTATTAAAGCACATACGCAGTTCGTTGGCCCTTATGAAAGCGGCCTCATGAAGATGGCTGTTATCGGCATGGGCAAACAGCATGGTGCCGAAGGCGTACATGAACAGGGCTTCGTCAACATGGCTGCCAACATTCAGCGCTATGGCAAAGTTATCCTGAAAAACGCCCCGATCATCTGCGGCGTAGGCTTGCTCGAAAATGCAGCTGACCAGACGCATACCATCGTTGCGTTGACACCGGATGAAATCATCGAAAAAGAACCGGAATACCTGAAAAAAGCAAAAGAATTGATGGGTCATATTATGATCAAACATGCTGACCTCCTGATCATCGACCAGATCGGCAAAAACATCAGCGGTGACGGCCAGGATCCTAACGTATCCAACATGCTGCCCCGTGAAACAGGCGTTCCCTTTGGCCCGAATGGTGAATTCCCGTCGAAATGCGAATTCCGTGCAGACCGCAACATCATCCTCGACCTGACGGAAGAAACACACGGCAACGCGAACGGCCTCGGCCTGGCTGACGTAACGACACAGCGCTGCGTCGATAAGATCATCAACGCTGCTGCCTATCCGAACGCTGTTACGTCCACGATTTTGGAAATGGTTAAGATTCCGCTCTGGACAGAAAATGATAAACTGGCTATTCAGGTTGCCCTGAAGACAGCTACAAAAGCTGATAAAAACGCTCCGAAGATCGTTCGTATTAAGAACACGATGGAAGTACAGGAAATCTATGTTTCCGAAGCACTCCTTCCTGAAGTAGAAGCTAATCCGAACATGGAAGTAATCAGCGGTCCGGAACCGATGGCCTTTGACGCAAAAGGTGATTTGTTCTAAGATCCTGTAATCTTTTGTCTGCATCCGGGGGTTGAATAGCAATCCCCGGATACTTATATAGTTCCCTATCCACGGAAACAGGAGGAAATTCTATGGAACAGAGATGTAAAGATGTACGTAAAGTATGGGCTCAGTCTGATGCACTGAAGCTCGGCACCGAATTTTCTGAAGGTGACCTTGGCAAACCGCAGATTCTCATTGACGATGTCTGGGGCGAAAGCCATCCTGGCAGCGTCCATTTGGACAAATATGCCAAACAGGCAGCCATCGGCGTATTTGAAAGCGGTGGCAAACCGGCTAACTTCCACGTAACCGACTTGTGCGATGGCTGGGCACAGGGCCATGACGGCATGAACTACATCCTGCCGAGCCGTGAACTCATTGCCGATATGGTAGAAGTTCACGCCAATGTTATCCCCTGGGATGGCGTAGTCCTGATTTCCAGCTGCGATAAAGCCGTTCCGGCACACCTTGAAGTAGCAGCCCGTTTGGATCTGCCGGTTATTCACATTCCTGGCGGTTCTATGCGTAGCGGTCCGGGGTGCACTACATCTGACCTGGCCGGCCCGATTACGGCCCGTGACAAACGCGGTCTCGTCAGCCATGACGAAATGAGAGATTATAAACTGACCGGCTGCCCGACTTGTGGTTCCTGCCAGTTCATGGGTACAGCCAGCACGATGCAGTGTATGTCTGAAGCCCTCGGTATGGCTTTGCCCGGCAACGCCGTCGTTCCGGCTACGCTTATGGAAAGCCAGCGCTATGCCCGTATGGCAGGCCAGAAGATCATGGAATTGGCAGCCAAAGGCATTACGACGTCCAAAATCATGACCAAGGCTGCTTTTATCAATGCCATTAAAGTTCACCAGGCAATCAGTGGTTCCACGAATGCGACGATTCACATTCCGGCCATTGCCCATGAATTAGGCATCGATATTCATCCGCGCATGTTCGACGAAATCGGCAAAAACATTAAGTATTTGACGAATGTACAGCCGAGCGGCAAATACATTACGGAATTCCTCTGGTATGCCGGCGGTATCCCCATGATCCAGATGTACCTGAAGGACGAACTGGATCTCAACGTTATGACTGTAACCGGCCGTACATTGGGCGAAAACCTGGAAATGATCCAGAAGAGTGACTTCTTCGAACGCGGCCTGGGCTATCTGAAGACCTATGGCATCGATCCGGAAGACATTATCCATAAACCGGAAAATTCGAAGAAATATGGTTCTTTGGCCGTACTCGACGGCAACATTGCTCCTGATGGCAGCGTTGTTAAATTCTCGGCTATTAAGAATCCGGATATGCTCCATCACATTGGCCCGGCCCGCGTCTTCAACTCGGAAGAAGACTGTCAGCAGGCTATTATTACAGGCAAAATCAACCAGGGCGATATCCTCTTCATCCGCTACGAAGGGCCTAAAGGCTCCGGTATGCCTGAAAGCCTCATGACGACCGACGCTATCGCATTTGATGAACGTTTGGATGGTACGGTTGCTTTGGTTACAGACGGTCGTTTCTCCGGTGCTACACAGGGCCCGGCTATTGGCCACGTATCTCCGGAAGCCGTAGAAGGCGGTCCGATCGCATTGCTCGAAGACGGCGATATGATCGAAATCGACATTCCGAACCGTAAGATCAACATGATCGGTATTGGCGGCGAAAAGAAGACGGCAGAAGAAGTAGCAGCTATTCTTGCTGAACGCAAGAAGAACTGGAAGATGCCGGACTTCCCGAAAAAGAAAGGCTACCTGGCCCGTTACAGTAAATATGCTACGTCGGCTATGTCCGGTGGCTATCTCCAGTAAGGAGCTTCCCTACGCCAGAGAAGGACAAAAAGCTATATAATGTATTATATGAAAATCCCCGGCTCGTAAGGAGACGGGGATTTTTTATACTAAAAGGAGCTGTACAAAAAATGATTCCTATTTTTTGTACAGCTCTTTTTAGTACCCTTATAAAGGTTGGGCCTGGAAGGATTTGGCGAAGAAATCAATATCGCTGACGTTGATTTCCGTAAAGGCCTGTTCTACTTTTTCTTTTGCGTCCTTGAGTGCGGCAATACAGCGTTCTTTCTTTGCGTCGTCTAAGCGGAAAGACGGGATGCTGACGCTCATGGCGGCAATATAGTGGCCGTTATACTGCAAGGGAACAGAAAAACAATTGATGCCCGGAGAAATTTCTTCCTGATCCATAAAATAGCCGCGTTCCCGGCCGGCCTGGCATTGGGCATATAAAGCATCAAAGTCGGTGCAGGTACGTTCCGTTACAGGCTGCAGGCCTTGGGGATAGAGCTTTTTGATGCTTTCCAAGGGGTACTCACTTAACAGGGCCTTGCCAATGGCAGTGCTATACGCCGGCAGGCGCTTGCCAACGAACGAGATCAGGCGGATCGGTTCCGGCGATTCTTCCTTGGCCAGGTAGAGTACGTCACCGTTGATCAGCACACCCAGCTGGGATGCTTCTGACGTAGCGGCGACAATGCGCTTCATTTGCGTCTTGAACAATTCCAGTACGTCCATATCCTGCAGGCAGGCAGAGCCAACGATCAAAGAATTGATTCCGATGATATATTTGTTGGTACCGTGATGGGCAATAAAGCGGCGCTCACATAGCGTACGGATGATGGGGACAATCGTGCTCTTCGGTACGGAAATAGCCGTCGCAATTTCCGTCAGCGTGCAGCCATCTTTGGCCGTCGCGAGCAACTGAAGAATGTCCAGGACACGGGCTGTCGGCCTGTGTGTCGCGTAAGGCATTATTGACGGACCTCCTTTTTGGTACTAGAAAATAGATGATTACGTTCAGCAATGTACCATAAATTTGTGTCACCCGGAGTTGTTCGGATTAGCAAATCTATGGGAAAATGGCAAACTACGTGAAAATTAAAACTAATGAGCCGGTGATAAGGCATAAAAAATAACGTAAAACTAAGACCTTAGCATTATAGCATGAATTTGTATCTGAGTGTTGCCATTTCCACAAAAAAATGATAAAATATAGCTGAAAAACGTATATACAAATTATAACTCATATACGAACGTTATGTAAAGGGAAATTTGTATATACTAGGTTAAAACTAGTAAAATAGTTTTGAATAAATGCCTGATGAGGCGTATAATTAGGGGAGGTATTTTTTATGGATTTCGAATTTTCTGAAGATCAACAGGACGTTCAGAAGTTAGTACGTGAATTTGCGGAAAAGGAAATTGCACCTACCGTCCATGAACGGGACGAAAAGGAAGAATTTTCTCGTGAACTTTTTGACAAAATCGGGGAATTAGGCTTATGCGGCATTTTCTTCCCGGAAGAATACGGCGGCAGTGGAGGCAGCTATACGAGCTACATTATTGCCAACGAAGAACTTTCCAAGGTAGATGATGCAGTAGCTGCCGGTTATGCTTCCAGCATTTCCCTCTGCGCCTGGCCTATTTGGAAATTCGGTACAGAAGAACAGAAGAAAAAGTACCTTACACCGTTAGCAGAAGGCACGAAACTCGGTGCATTCGGCTTGACGGAACCGAATGCCGGTTCCGATGCAGCCCGCCAGCAGAGCGTCGCTGTAAAACAGGGTGATCATTACATCCTGAACGGTTCCAAGATCTTCATCACCAATGGTGGCGAAGCTGATATCTATGTTGTATTCGCTATGACAGATAAATCCAAAGGAACCAAAGGAATTTCCGCATTCATTCTTGAAAAGGGAATGGAAGGTTTCAGCTTCGGTAAAGAAGAACATAAAATGGGTATCCACGCATCGGCAACGCGGGAACTGATTTTCCAGGACGTTAAAGTTCCGGTTGAAAATCTTCTCGGTGAAGAAGGCAAAGGCTTCACAATTGCAATGCAGGGTCTCGACGGCGGCCGTATCGGCGTAGCTGCTCAGGGCCTCGGTATTGCCGGCGCTGCCTTAGAAGCTGCTATCAAGTATTCGAAAGAACGTGAACAGTTCGGCAAGACGATTGGCAAATTCCAGTCTATCGCTTTCATGCTCGCTGACATGGCTACGAAACTCGATGCTGCCCGTCTCCTGGTATATCGCGCTGCTGCCCTCAAAGAAAAAGGACTTCCTTGCACGAAAGAATCCTGCATGGCTAAAATGTATGCTACAGATGCTGCTATGTCCATCGCTACGGATGCAGTCCAGATTCTCGGCGGCTATGGCTACACTCGCGAATACCCTGTAGAACGCCTCATGCGTGATGCGAAGATCACACAGATTTATGAAGGTTCTAACCAGATTCAGAGACAGATCATTTCTGGACAACTTTTAAAGTAAACGCAGCATAAAAAGAGAGGTAAAAAACGATGAGTGATGTATTAACGTATGATGAAATGAAAGTTGGCGACAAGACCACGTTCGGCAAGACCATCGGTGAATGTGACGTCTATGCCTTTGCCGGCGTAACAGGGGACTTCAACCCCATGCATGTTAATGAAGTAGAAGCATCGAAGACCATGTTTAAAGGCCGTATTGCCCATGGTATGCTCAGTGCTGGTATTATTTCTACAACGATGACGAAGGCCGCTCACGGTGGCACGCCAATTTATTGCTCGCAGGAACTCAAGTTTAAGGCTCCTGTACATATCGGAGATACCATCACCTGTACAGCCGAACTGATTGAAAAGGTTCCGGAAAAACATCGTCTCATTTATAGTACAGTTGTTACGAATCAGGATGGCGTCGTTGTAACGGACGGCAAGGCTATGATTCTCAAATTCTAAATCAGTTGTTGGTGCAGCGGGCACAGGTTCTGTGTCCGCCCGTACCATGTTGACCACAGGAGGTTACTATTATGGCACTTATGACTGGCGAACAGTATATCGAAAGCATGCGTAAATTAAACCTGCAGGTATATATGTTCGGTAAGAAAGTTGAAAACGTCGTTGATGATCCGATTCTTCGTCCGTCTCTGAACTCTGTACGTATGACCTATGATCTGGCTCAGAAACCGGAATATGAAGATCTCATGACGGCTACGTCCTCTCTTACCGGTGAAAAAATCAACCGTTTCACTCACATCCATCAGAGCACACAGGATCTGATGAACAAAGTTAAAATGCAGCGTCTCCTCGGCCAGAAGACGGCGGCCTGCTTCCAGCGTTGTGTAGGTATGGATGCTTCGAACGCCGTATTCTCCACAACCTATGAAATCGACCAGAAATATGGTACGCATTATCATGAAAACTTCAAGAAGTTCTTAACGCGCGTACAGCAGAACGACTTCACTGTCGACGGCGCTATGACGGACCCGAAGGGTGACCGCAGCAAAGCACCGCATGCACAGGATGATCCGGATATGTACCTGCACGTTGTAGAACGTCGTCCTGATGGCGTCGTTGTTCGTGGTGCCAAAGCACATCAGACGGGCTTCATCAACTCCCACGAAGTTATCGTCATGCCGACGATTTCCATGCGTGAAGCTGATAAAGATTACGCTATTTCCTTCTGCTGTCCTACCGATGCTGAAGGCATCTTCATGATCGTTGGCCGTCAGTCTTGCGATACGCGTAAACTGGAAGGTGCACCGATGGATACGGGCAATCCGGAATTCGGCGGCACAGAAGCCCTGGTTATTTTTGATAACGTATTCATCCCGAATGACCAGATCTTCCTGAACGGCGAAGTTGAATTTGCCGGCATGATGGTAGAACGTTTTGCCGGTTACCATCGTCAGTCTTACGGCGGCTGCAAAGTTGGCGTAGGCGACGTATTGATCGGCGCAGCTGCTCTGGCTGCTGATTACAACGGCTGCTCTTCCGCATCCCACATCAAAGATAAGATCATTGAAATGCAGCACCTCAATGAAACCCTCTTTGGCTGCGGCATTGCTTGCTCCGCTTTGGGCACCAAGACGAAAGCCGGTAACTACCTCATCGACATGCTGCTGGCTAACGTCTGCAAACAGAACGTTACGCGTTTCCCCTATGAAATCGTTCGTCTGGCTGAAGATATTGCCGGCGGTCTCGTAGTAACAGCACCGTCTGAAATCGACCTGCGCGACTCCAAGATTGGGCCGTATGTTGATAAATACCTGAAAGGCATCTCTGCCGTTTCGACAGAAAACCGCTTGAAAGTATTACGCCTCATTGAAAACCTCTGCCTCGGCACAGCTGCTGTTGGCTACCGTACAGAATCCATGCACGGTGCAGGTTCTCCGCAGGCACAGCGCATCATGATTTCCCGTCAGGGCAACTTGGAAATGAAGAAAAACCTGACAAAAGCAATTGCACACATCGAAGAATAATCAGTACCTTTGGCAGGCCTCGTAAGAGGCCTGCTTTTTTTATGCAGAGAATGGGAATAAATAAGTAAAATATTCGTTGACAGAATAGGGGCCGGTGTCTATAATGAACGTAGAGTTAACGTAGTGATATGGGGTTTCACGCTTGCAGAAAACGGGGAAAGGGGGCGTGTGTACGTGGCCGTGTAAGCCTGCAGGCTAATTTAAATAGGGGGTGTGCACTATGACACACGATTTGTATGGTAGTAAGCCGACGAAAGTCCGCTGGATGGTTTTTGGCTCACTGCTGGCATTATGTACGGTTAACTATGTAGACCGGGCGGTTATTTCGATTTGTATGCCTGCCATCGAAGCGGATTTGCAATTTGGACCTGCCATGGTCGGCGTTATTCTGAGTGCTTTTTTCTGGGGCTATACGCTCATGCAGATTCCGGCTGGCTGGATTGCTGACCGCCTGGGACCAGGGAAAACGATTCTCGGATCAGGCCTGCTCTGGGGGATTTTTCAGATCATTACGGGCTTCCTCAATGGCAGTACGGGTTTCATGATTGTCCGCGCCTTGTTAGGTGCGTCGGAAGCGCCAATCTATCCGGCCAGCAGCAAGCTGCAGTCTGTATGGCTGACGAAAAATGAACGTACCCGCGGGGCGGCTATCGTCGATGCCGGGTCAGCCTTAGGGACGTCGATTGGCGGGCCGCTGATCATTGCCTTCCTGGCTTGGTTCGGTGGCTGGCGTGGCGCATTGATGGGTGCCGGTGTTGTAACCATGGCTGTTGTCTTAGTTTGTTATAAATTTGTACATACGACACCGGATACGAATACCATGATCAATGCAGCCGAACGGGAATACATTGACAAGGCCTTAAAGGAAGAATATGAAAGTGAACAGATGGCCAGTGGCGGCCGTACGTCCTTAGGCTTACCGCGGTATTTGCGCAGCCTGACCTTCTGGGGCATGGTCTTAGGCTTTGTCTGCTACGACTGCTTCTGGTATGGCCTCATGACCTGGGGCCCCATGTATTTATCCCAGGTATTCAAGGTCAATATCATGACCGTCGGCGGCTCGATTTTCATCATCTTTGGCTGTGGCGTCATTGGCTCCTTCTTTGGCGGCTACATGATCGATATGCTGCGCATCAAGGGCTATGATTCCAACAAGGTCGTCAAATACGCCCTGGCCGGCTTGGGTATTGCCATGGCTCTTTCTATGTACCTTTTGAGCACGGCGGCGACGATTACCCTGGCGATTGTCTACATGTCCTTTGCCATGTTCTGTGAAAAATGGGTTGGCGCTACCTTTTGGATGATGCCGGCTGCCATTTCCCAGAAGGATGATGTCGGTATCGTGGCCGGTGCCATGAACTTCATGGGCAATATTGGCGGTACGATCGTGCCAATCCTCGTTGGGCTTATCGTTACCTTTACGGGCAGCTATTATTGGGCCATTATCCTGTTCCTGGCCTTTGCCTTGGGCGTTTGCCTGTTCCCCATCTGGATTAACATGAATAAGAAGGTAGGGGCGCAATAAGAACTGCAGCCATAGGCGCTGTGACAGTATTTTATCAATAAAAGAAGAGGGGGACCTGCTCTATGGGCAGATCCTCCTTTGTAATTTAAAAAAAAGATGCGTAACGAGGAGTTGTTAATTTTTTGTTTATAACTTTTGTGTATACTGTAACCACTGCATTTTAGTACAGTGGGAGGATAGGGTAATGGTAACTTTTATTAGACATCACCGCCGGGCAACACTGGGTTTGTTGTGTCTGGCATTGATCTTGTTGTATGTGGCTCATTTGGGGTCGTATCATCTTATCGAGCTCGATGAAGGCCGCTATCACCGGGTAGCCATGGAAATGGTTTTATCCGGCGATTATGTGACACCGCATTTTGATTACATGCCGTATTTTGAAAAGCCGATTTTCCAGTATTGGATCACGGCCCTGGCCATGAATCTCTTTGGTTTTCAGGAATTTACAGGCCGCGTCTTGCCGGCCTTGACCGGTATCGGTAATGTCCTTGTGGCAGCCTGGCTGGGCCGCTATATGTATAACCGCCGTACAGGGATTATGGCCGGTATCATCCTGGCAACGACGGCTTTGCAATTAATCGTTTCTTCTATTGGCGTTCTCGATATGGCCCTGACGTTCTTTGTCAACACGTGCCTGGCCTCGTTCTATGTCTTCGAACGGACAGAAAAGAAGAAGTATTTGCTCCTTTTCTATGCTTCCATGGGCTTTGGCATGCTGACGAAGGGGCTGATTGCCATCGTCTTTCCCTTGGGTATTCTCTTTTGGTACGTCCTGCTTACGCGGCGGCCGCGCCTCTTTTTGCGCCTGTTCTACCTGCCGGGAATCTTGCTCTTTCTGGTCATTGCTGTGCCCTGGTATTATCTCGTCTGCCAGCGTAATCCGGAATTCTTTTATTTCTTCTTTATTCGCGAACATTTCCTGCGTTTTGCGACGACTATGCACGAACGGTTCCATCCGTGGTATTATTTCGTACCCGTGCTTTTGGCAGGCTTCATGCCGTGGACAGGCTTCTTGCTTACCTTTTTCAGCAAACGCGGTATTTTTCGCAGCCCGTCGTCACCTAAGGAAAAGCAGGCCCTGTGCCTCCTGGCCTTGTGGGCTGGCCTGATTTATCTCTTCTACAGTATTTCTGATTCGAAATTGCCGACGTATATCATGCCCTGCTGGCTGCCCTTGTCCATCCTCGTAGCAGCCTCGCTGGAACGGTGCCGCCACGTCGGCAGCTGGCTCTGCCATTCCTTCCTGGTAAACAGCATACTCTGCCTGCTCTTTACCGTTGCGGGTATTGCCTATATCATGCGAACGGACTTCCTCACCGTTTCCGGCTTTGTGACGCACGGCGGTTTGCTCATTGCCTCGCTTTTGCTCGGGACTATCGCAGCCGCCTGGATCTGGCGCTCGCGGCGCAGCTTTTTGGCTGTCTTCCTGGTTCTTTCCTGTATGGCCTATGGCTTTGGCGTCGGTGCGCATCAGGTACAAGGCCAGATCCACGATCACCAGACGGCGTACTATGTCAGCCAGGATTTGAAGGAACTCGATCCGGATCAAAAGACGCCGATTATCATGTACGGCAAATTTATGCCGGGCTTGGTCTATTACCTGGACCGGCCCATTGCAGCGGCTAACTTTATGGGCGAACTGGAATATGGCCTGTACCACACGGACCGGACGGGCATGTATTACGGCAGTAAGGAATTGCGCGAACTCTGGGAAAGCCCGCAGCGCGTCATCGTCGTCGTGCAGCCGCTCTATCTCGACGAAGCGCGCCGCGTCTTAGGTACGCCAGAAGCGCAATGCCTGCACGTAGAAGATTACTACATCCTCGTCAATCATAAGGCGTCACAGTCCTAAGCGGTTAGCTCATGCTGACGCGGACGGGGTCGCCTGTGACGGCATCGAGGAGAATATGGTAGGTCACGCTGCCATCTTTACAGCGGATGGCGTAGAGGGGATGCATAGGCTGTGCCTGAGCCTGAGGCTGGCCGGCCTGCGCTGCCGGTGCCTGGGTTGTAGCCGGAGCCTGTGGCTGTTTGGCCTGTGTCGAAGCGCCGGCTGTGCCGTCCTTACGGTCCTGCTGGCCGCCCTGATCCGGCGATCCTTTTCTATCTCTTTCGCGTCCCTTGTGTTCCTTTCCTTCTTTAGGGTTTTTCTGATCGGGACCGCCCTGACGGGGCAGTTCCAGATTTACTTCAGCAAATGTTAAGGTAGAGCTGTCTGTACCAATGGCCTGTGCTGCCCGTTCCTTGATCGTATCAGTGTCGAGCAGTGCCAGGCCATTTTTGGTTGCTTCTGCTTCAATCATGGACGTGCGTGCTGCGGCGACTTCGGCACGGTGGGCCTTCTTTTGCTGTACGTGGTACCAGCCGGCACCGCCGCCGATAATGGCACAGACCACCACGACAGCCGTGGCTTGTTTCAGGTGTTTCTTGGTAAATACTTTCTGTTGCAATGTGTCTTTGAGCGAGTCTAATTTTTTCTGTTCCATCATGGTACCTCCTGTATGTGAATGAAGACTTTTTTTGACTACACCTGCAGTATAGCGGTAAAATCTAAACAGGACCTAACAGGGGGCATAAGATTCGCGAAATTATGCGTTTTTTTCGCTTTAGGAAAGGCGCTTTTTGTTTAGGAAATCTTAAGAACTATCGCCTATACTAGGCGTATACAAGAAAAAGAAAGAAGGCGGTGCCCATGCGTATTCGTGATATATCTCTGCGTAAACGGCTCCTCTTTGCCAACGTCATGATGGTGGTGATCCCTGTCTGTATCCTCATGGGGATCGCCGGCCTGATTTTGCAGGGCCTGCGTTTTTCCGCCGGACCTGATGGCAATCTGGTGACCCTCTGGCCCGAAAAAGGGCCGGCCATGTCCATTCAGTACACCGTGAGTTCCCTAAAAGTCAATATTGATAAATTGGACCACATGGATAAACCTAAAGTCAAGGATCTCATGGATGACTGTCATGTTCTCGAGAGCCTGGGCATTGAAACAGCCATTGTCCGCCAGGGACACGTTCTCTATTGCACGCCTGGCGCCAATGCCCTGCGCCTGCAGGAAGCGGTATACCACAAAGGCGGCGGTCAGTCGTCGGCCATGGTTTGGAACGACGAAGGCTTTTATTTCACCTATACGGCACCACAGGGGACGGCTATTTTCGCTGCCGGTGACGTGCCCTTCCTGGCTCGTGGCGGTATCCGGCCGGGCACCGCCAAAGGGCTTTTGCACGGCGTGCTTTTCTTTATGGTAGGCCTGGCCCTGGTATTGATTCTCGGCTTTGGTATTTATTTGTCCCGTCTCTTATCGCGGCAGATTCTGGAACCGTTGTCGGCGCTGCGTCAGGCCTCGGCGGCTATTCGCAATGGCAATCTCGATGAGCCCCTGCAGGTTACGGCCGGTGACGAACTGGGGGAAGCGTGCCGTGACTTTGATGCCATGCGGCAGGAATTGCAGCGCTCCCGGGCAGAACGGGAACGCTACGAACAAAACCGGCGCGAGCTCATTGCCGGTATTTCCCACGATTTGTCGACGCCGCTGACGCTCCTTAAAGGCTATGCTTGTGGTATTTTGGAAGGCATTGCAGCGACACCGGAAAAGAAACATCATTACGTGGAGCTCATGTACCGTAGTGCCTGCACCCTGGAACGGCTCGTAGACAGTCTTTTTCTCTTTTCCAAACTGGAATTGGGCCGCGTGCCCTTCCATACAGAAGTCGTCGATTTACAGCAGTACTTCGCAGATTTCCTGGGTGAATGTGCAGGCGACTATGAAAAGCGTGGCTTAGACCTCCGCCTGTCCCATATGGGCCGGGGCTTTTGGGTAGCCCTGGACCGGATGCAGTTTCAACGGGTGGTGGAAAACCTTTTGGAAAACAGCCTGAAGTATAAAGACGGCGAACGCGTGGCTGTAGACATTGTCCTGACGCAGTGCGGCGGCCAGGCCGGCCTGGCCTTTGCCGATCACGGCCGGGGCGTACCGGATGAGGCCTTGCCCCTGCTCTTTGACAGCTTTTATCGTACCGATAAGGCCCGGACGGATGTGAAACAGGGCAGTGGCTTGGGACTGGCGATTACCAAGCAGATTATAGAAGCCCTAGGGGGCACGATTAAGGCCGAAGCCACACCGGGAGGGGGACTTACGATTCGCATGACCCTGCCCATTGCAAAGGAGACGAAAAACAGTGAAAACGATACTGATCATTGAAGATAACCAGGAAATTGCCGAACTGGAACGGGATTTCCTTGAAGCAGTCGGCATTACTGCCGAAATTGCCGAAACGGGTACGGACGGACTGGACCGGGCCCTGCATCAGGACTATGACCTGGTCCTGTTGGACATCATGCTGCCCGGCCTGGATGGTTTTGAAGTCTGCCGCCGTTTGCGGGCGGAAAAGGATGTGCCCATCCTCATGGTATCGGCTAAACGGGAAGACATCGACAAGATCCGCGGTCTGGGACTGGGCGCCGATGATTACATCATTAAGCCCTTTAGCCCCATGGAGCTCGTGGCCCGCGTGAAGGCCCATATAGCCCGGTATGAACGGCTGACGGCCGGTGCCCAGGCAGCTAACGCCGCGGTCATTCATTGTGGGAATCTTACTATTGAAACGGATAAGCATCGCGTCTTTGTCGGCCCAAAGGAGGTCACGCTGACGCATAAGGATTTTGAACTCCTCGTCTTTCTGGCTCGCAATCAGGGCATCGTCTTTAGCCGCGAGCGTCTTTTTGAAAAGGTTTGGGGCTACGATGCCGAAGGCGATACGGCGACGGTCATGGTCCACATCAACCGCATCAGGGAAAAAATTGAGCCCGATCCGTCGCATCCTATCTATATTGAAACCGTCTGGGGTGCCGGCTACAGGATGAAAGAATGCTAACGGCCGGGTGTTGTAAAAAGCGTTCAATTTTGCCTGTAAACATGCTACAATAGCCCATAGAAAGATACGTTGCCAAGGCACTTGAGGGAAGAAGGATAGCCATGATTGATCTGGAGAAATTGCAAACGATATTAAAAGAATACAAGCGGGATTTTGAGCAGCGCTGGCCTGCCGAACGATACAAATGGGAGGCCGTATATTGCTTTCAGACCAATTGGGATTTTATGGCCCGGGACTTTGAAGAAATGTTCATCGCTGCTACGGCGCAGACCAAAGACCTGCTCACCTCGGTCAATTATTATCCCCGCGGCGTCATGAGGGGCTTTGCCGCCGTTAACCGCGATGCTACACGGGCTATGTTTTCCCGTCTCTATGATGAAAAGAAGGACCTGACAGAACGGGTTGAGCAGTTCCAGGAGGCTGCCGAACAGATCCGCCGGGAATACGGCGAAGGTATTTGGAAACAGCATTACCAAAAACTCAACGCCATCAGTATCTACCTTTGGCTGCGCTATCCCGATACGTATTATATTTACGACTATTCCGAATGCCGTGTCGTCGCTAAGGAATTGGGGAGCTCCTTTATTCCCCGCCGCGGCGCCCATGCCGGTAATTTAATCGGTGCTTACGCTCTGTATGATGAAATTTGCGACGTCGTAGGGGCCGACCTGGAATTACAGCAGCTCTTTCACAGCCAGCTGCAGGATAAGTGCTGGCCCGATAAGAAAGCACGGACGCTGACCATCGATTTTTGCCGCTATATCAGCCGGGTGTACTCGAAAAAAGGCATTGGCCGCAGTGACAGCGACTGGCTGCCTATCGATTATTCGCCGGAATTGACCGTAGCAGACTGGCTGGATCTTTTGCAGGACGATGCCGTTTTTACAGAAAGCAGCCTGGAAGTCATGCGCCGTCTCCTCGATTATGGCGGTATGGCAACGTGCCGGCAATTATCCAATAAATACGGTGAACCGAGAAATTTCTATAATTTCTGCTCTGTAGCCCTGGCCAAACGGGTAGCAGAAAAGACCGATTGCAACGTCCTCAATACAGACGACGAAGAGGCTAAATGGTGGCCCATTCTCTACATGGGCAAACGGGATGAAAAGGATCATGAAGGCGGCTATATTTGGAAGCTGCGGCCAGAGCTGGAAGAAGCCCTGCAACAGACCGACCTGTCCCGCGTCAGCCTCTATGCCTACGTATCTGTCCTCAAGGGCCCGCATGCGGCCTGGTGGTTTAGTGTCAATCCGGTCATTTGGAGCTTTTCGTCCCTCGATGTAGGGGAAACGCTGAGCTTTTCCCTATATAATGAAAACGGGAATAAGCGGCGGATCTTCGATCACTTCCTGGAAGCCCGAAGCGGTGACTTCCTCATCTGCTATGAAGCCATACCTGTGCGCAAAATCGTGGCTATCGGTAAAATTGTCAAGGAAAGCGATGGGGAAAACCTGTACCTGGAGAAAATTGAAGGCCTTGTCCATCCTGTCGATTTCCATACGCTGGAAAATATACCGGAACTAAAAGAGATGGAGTATTTTGCCAATCCCCAGGGGAACCTCTTTAAGTTATCGCGCAATGAATATACGTGCATCATGGATCTCATACGGGAAGAAAATCCTGTCGACCATAAACGGATCATCAAGCCCTATACACGGGATGATTTTATCCGGGAAGTCTACATGACGCGGGGACACTTCGATACGCTCATTTCCCTTTTAAAGCACAAGCAAAATATTATCCTTCAAGGGGCACCTGGCGTTGGCAAAACCTATACGGCAAAGCGGATTGCCTACGCCATGATGCGGGAACAGGATGATAGCCGTATTGAATTTGTCCATTTCCATGAAAACTATACATACGAAGACTTCGTTGCCGGCTATAAACCGCAAGGTGCTGGCTATGAACTGCAATACGGTATTTTTTACCGCTTTTGCCAGCGCGCAGCGAATATGCCTAATAAATCGTTCTTTTTTATCATTGATGACATTAACCGCGGCAACGTAGGCCAGATTTTTGGCGAACTCATGCTGCTCGTGGAAAAAGCGTACCGGGGCACCCTGATAACCCTTTCCTGTAACGGCATGCCCTTTTCTGTACCTAAGAATATTTATATTATCGGCATGATGAGTATGGCCGATACCGTACCGATCCGCGATTACGTCCTGCGCCGCCGCTTTGGCTTCTTTGAACTGATTCCGGAATTCGATTCTGACGGCTTCCGGGCCTATGAACGGCACTTTGACAGCGACACCTTTCATGCCCTCATCGAGCGCGTGAAAGACTTGAATAAGGAAATTGCCGAAGACCCCCATTTGGGCCGGGGCTATCGCATTGGTCATGGCTACTTCTGTGGCCAGACCGAATATTCGGAAGAATGGCTCATGGAAATTGTAGATTACGAAATTATGCCGCTCCTGTCGGAGTATTGGCCGGATGATCCGGAAAAAGTACGCCACTGGGGCAATGTACTGCGCAGCGTCTTTTATGATTGAGGCTGCGCAGTTTTTTATGTTAGTATCTTTTTGGTAACTATAGAGCAAAAAAGTGCATACTTGTTTGTATTTCTGAAACTGATATACTAAAGTCATTAGAACGATGTGTAAAAAGAATAGTTGGATCATACTGCAAAAAACAGGAGAATTTTTCCTGCTTTTCGTCGTGCAGGCAAAGAAAGGATGAGTTTCATGGATACCAATCAAGTACTTGTACAAGTCGATAAGACGGTAGTGAAAGTAACAGGAATCAATATTAAGGGGCTTAATATTCAACAGCTGGAAGCCATCTTAAAGGAAAAATTAGTCAGTGTCGTACGTATTATTGGCGTGACAGGAAGCTCCATAGAAATGGATTTGTATGGTGTGGAAGAAGAGGATATTAAAAAGAATGAAGAGGGAATTATACAAGCCGTTGCCTTAGCCGATGGTATTACGCTGACTGATTTGGCTCAAATCGCCTCGATCAACAAGATTAAAGAGGTAGATATTGATCACGTTCCGGCCTATCATCACGGTCAGTGCATGAAAGAACGGTGGCTCCATGTTTAATAAAGCAGTCATTATACCTACGGGAAATGAATTATCCCAACAGATCGTCATAGATACAGATTCACCGCTGATTATGAAATGGTTGTTACAGCATGATGGTACCATAGAGGTTTCCCGTATTGCACCGGTTATCGACCAGGAAGATGCTATTATCCAGGCCGTCCAAACGCAGTATGAAACCAAACAGGCCGACTTGATCATTCTCATTGGAGGCTCCGGTGAAGGTCATTTGCATAGCACGATCCTGGGAAAGGATTTTACCCATGCATCACTGGAAACAATTTTGACGGATATTCATGCTGGCGCCATTTACGGAAAAAATGGGCACATGTGGAGTAAATTGCTGATTGGTTATTACAAAAAGGCTCTCGTATTTAATTTACCGGGCCCTTATGAAGAGGTAGAAGTAACCATCAAGGCATTTCTCGAAGCCTATGCAATGGATAGTCACGATTTGCAGGCAATAAACGAACGCATGGTTAACGCCTTGAAAAACAAATATGGAGCGTAGCCTTCATGGAAACGTTTTTAGTTCGCTTGAAGACCGCAGACGGTATGCCTCTGGCCATTGCCGGTTTTTGCGAGAAAGAAAAAGAGGCCTATGAGAAGGCGTTGTCAGCGCTGCATGCAGTAGCCTTTGGCACGTGCCGCAGTGAATTTGCAGTCGATTGGCGGCTGCAGCAAATGCTTCATGATTGTCTGCCAGAAGAACTGTTAAAACAGGATCCGGTTCTGGGGGCTTCGTTGTGTGTGCCTCATGTGACAGGAGCCACAGGCGGTATACTAGGCCATGTAACGGAAATGGCCGATTCAGCAGAGGTGGAAGCCATTGATGAAGCGGAATATTTTAGTTGCACTCATCCGGGCCGGGCTGCCTTTTGTGTATTGACAAAAAATGCAGAGATCCGCAGGCAGCTGCAACAATCATTTTTTGCCGATGTCGATGGCAGCCGCTCAGGTTGTATCCGCTTTTATCAGCTGCTGCGTTCGTTTGCTGTGCCGTTCCTCCTCCTCGCCGATGGCAGCGGCACAGCTTCACAAGGCTTTGTAGCTACCGATAAGGATATCGTTTGGCTGGATGAAGTCGAGCGGGAAAAGGAAGCGTATGATTTACATGGCCTAAAACGGATAGGTATTTTGGGAGGCACCTTTGATCCCATTCACTATGGACACCTTCTCGTTGCAGATACCGTGCAGGAAAGCCTTCACTTAGATAAACTCCTTTTCGTCCCTACAGGAACGACAACGTATCGGGATCAGGCCCGTGTTACCTGCGCAGATTGGCGTTGCCGCATGGTACAGCTGGCTGTAGAGGGAAAGAAGAAATTTGCTGTCTCGACCTATGAAGCCGGGGAAGACAAACGCATTATCTATACGATTGATACGATCAGGCATTTTAAATCACAGTGTGATACAGACGCAAGCTTATTTTTTATTGTAGGAGCAGACTGCATTCCTACCATCCGCTATTGGAAGGACTTCCCGCTTCTGTCAACGCTTTGTGCCCTTGTTTTTGTCAGCCGTCCCAACTGGCCCTTGGACGAATACACAGCAGAGCTGGACCGACTGAGAACGGAAGGCGTATCATTTCAGATTATTAATTCATTGCAGATTGATATTTCGTCGACACAGATCCGTAAGAAAATCAAAGAGGGCCGCAGTATACAATATTTGGTTCCTGAACGGGTGGCCGAGTTTATATACACACACGGGCTGTATGAAGCCATGCCGGAGGATACGTTAGACAAGACCTTGCAGGTGCTGCAAAAACGGGAAGCCGGAAACGTATCGTTACAGCAAAAACTGAAATTAATTAAACACTGTCTGGATTGTTATTATGGCAATTTTATGATTGCTGATCGCCGTGGGCGCATGTTGTATGTCAATAAAACCATGCTGCAAATGTATCATATATCAGAGGAAAAAGCTCTTTCTATGACTGTTTACGATTTAGTAAAGGAAGGAATTATTGATCATTCAGCAGTGCAGCGCGTATTGGAGACAGGTCAGGAAGTGTTGGAGAAGCTGAATATTATGCCGACGGGTGTGGAAATTGACTGTATCGCTAAACCCGTCTTTGATGACGGCGGACAGTTGCAATATGTGACGGCCTTCAGTCATGAACGCTCTTTTATGAGACAGTTTGATTCACAACTGCAAAAAGAAAGGGAGAAACGAAAGACCATGAAAGATGCGCTTCTCTTTATGCAAAAGGCCAATTCACGAGAACGGCCTATTGTCTGTGCCGATGCACGCATAAAAGAGCTGTACTATCATTTACGGCGCTTAGCGCAAACAGACAGCACGATTATTCTGTATGGTGAATCGGGAGTAGGGAAGGATGTGGTTGCCAATTATATATACAATAACAGCCGGCGAAATAATGAAATCTTTATGCCCGTAAACTGTGGTGCCATTCCGGAGAACCTGATGGAATCCGAGTTTTTTGGCTATGAAAAAGGCGCCTTCACAGGCGCCGATGTGCACGGTAAGAAGGGAATTTTCGAGATGAGCAATCATGGCACAGTTTTCTTGGACGAAATTGGGGAAATGCCCTTATTTTTGCAGCAAAAGCTACTGCGCTTTCTTGATTCGGGAGAAATTAAACGCATTGGCGGAAATGAAATTGTGTATTCAGATGTACGGCTGATCGTAGCAACCAACAGGGATTTAAAAAAAATGGTACAAGAAGGAACCTTTCGCGAAGACCTGTACTATCGCTTGCATACCATTCCTGTATATATCCCGCCCTTACGGGAGCGTCCGGATGATATCGATGCGCTTGCGGCCACCTTTTTGCAGGAATACAACAAGAAATATGGCGTAGACATGGGGTTTAGTGAGGATGAATTGACGAAATTGCACACCTATTCCTGGCCGGGAAATATACGGGAATTGCGCAGCACTGTAGAACGATTCGTTGTTACGCGGGGGCATCTTGATGTATTGAGCCAGGTACCGGTGGAAACTAAGACGGGACCGGACGAAACGATGAGACCTGCGCCTGTGCGGAAACGGCAGCTGTTAAAAGAAGCAAAAGCGGAGTTTGAAAAGGACTATTTGCAGGGAACGCTGGAGGCCTGCGATTGGAACGTCAGGGAAGCTGCCCGTGCATTAGGTATTCATCGCTCTGTGTTGTATGCAAAGATCGAGAAATATGACTTGACGAAGAAACAGAGAAAGTCTTAAAAACAAGACAATAGTTGTCTTAAAAACAAGACTGTCTTTATTTTAAGACAGTGGAAACCGGGAGAAAACGCCTGAAAATGGCGTTTTTTCTCGGTTTTTAGTTGGCATAGATATTTCATTTAAAAGAATAGTTAGTGTATGCGACCAATAAAATTTGATCAGAAGGAGAGTGGCTTTTATGAAAATCATCGACATCCATACGCACGTGTATCCTGAGATTCGTGGCATCTCGGAAGGTATGTACTTTGCGTCTAAGGGGTATGGCATCTGTAAGCATGGCAATGAAGATGTCCAATTTTTACCGCCTTCGTTTGTTAAGAGCAATAGTCCTGTAGAAGTACACCGGGCATATATGAAATGGCTGGGCATAGACCAGGCATTACTCATGGCCAATACCTTATATGGATATTATAACGACTACATCAGCGAATCTGTAAAGAAATATCCTGACGTATATCGCGGTGTAGCTTTTGTTGAACCGTTTCGGGGAGAAGCATCCGTTCAGGAATTAGCCAAGGTATACGAAGAAGGGGTTTTATTTGGCATGAAGCTGGAAGTGAACAGCTGCTTTGCCTGCCACATGGAAGAACACATGACAGGTACGCTCATGGCACCCTTCTGGGATTATTTGAACAGTGTAGGCCAGCCTGTATTCATTCATCCTTTCCGTCCTTTCGATGTAGCAGATATCCTGCAACTGGCACAGCAGTACAAGAACATCAATTTTATTATCTGTCATATGGGTGCTGAAGGAAACTTTGGCCCTCATGCCCAGGAAAATAATTTTGATTTCATGATTAATACAGTAGCTCACTTGGATAATGTATTCCTCGATACCTCTACGGTTCCGTATTATGTATCTAAGGCGGACGAAGAATACCCGTATCCGACGACCATTGCCTTTTTGGAAAAAGCCTATCATAAGGTAGGCGCAGAAAAAATGATGTGGTCCTCCGATTATCCGGGTATGCTGGTCATGGCTACGTATCGTCAATTAATTGACTTGATTGTAAAGAACTGTAAGGCCATTCCAGCAGGGGACAAGGAAAAGATTATGGGACTGAACGCCTATAATATGTTCTTCAAGTAAGAAAACGGAGGCTAAACATGAAATTACTACATACGAAATTACCGGAATTCTTTAAAATGATGAAACGGGCCGCTAATTGGGGCAATACCCCTAAAGATATTGAAATCCTTGGCCTTGAAAATTTGCACTCTGCTAAAATGCAAAGTATGCGGTCCGGCCGCATTCAGCACGCTGTCGGTGAAATTGCCAAACGGGACGACGTAGACCACCTGGAAATGCGCGTCATTGCCAGAGTGCCGGAAACGATGCATACGGTCATTATTAAAGGCTATGATAAAAATGGTAAGTGCTGTAAGGCTATCTTGGATATTGTCAATATTCTTCATCCAACGGAAGAGGCATACTTACTGGATTGTGATCCGGAACAGATTGAAGACCGTAGACCTAAGGTGGGCGGTCAATAATAAAGATGTCGTGTATACTTTTTAAGTTGGAGGAAATACTATGGGTACGTTAAAATATCGAATGATTCCGGAAGGAAGCTTGAACGGACAATATATTCCTTTGAATATTGTTTATATCGATGCGAAGGATGTAAGAGATGCAGGATTAACGCCATACCAAGCGTTTGATCTCATTGCAGCAGACCTGCCGGATCCGGCCGGTTTAAATTTGATTGATCTTGATGCTGTGACGACAACGAGCGACGGGCTGGTCGTCGAAGGGGCTATTACTCATATGGCTGCATCGGATCGTGGACGGATCAACAAAGAGTTTGGCTATATGGAAATGAAAGACTTAAGCTATTATGGGGACGACGATATTAAGAGGGAACCACATCTTAAAGTCTGGAAAGAAAAATATGCCGATCGAAAATTATTTATGGGTCCGGATTATCATAAAAAAGTAATTCCCGTACATCATGTAACGATTACCGGACGGGCAGCCAATAATAATGCTGCTACAGAAATGATGAACGTCGTTACGATGGAAGAAATTTTACTGCCGATTTTGGGCCAGTTCGAAATTATGCGTAATGGCAAGGTTCTCTTGGGGAAGGTCGGTGAAATTATCTCTGTCGGTATTGCGTTTGGCGTATCAGAAGAGTATGGGCGTATCGTGTCCGGAGGTACCTTCCATGCCGGCGAAACAGCCCACGGGTCCGGTGAGCTTTCTAAGACCTTAAAGAGACATCTTCCTTGTATTCTTTGCGAAAAGCCTGTATTGGCCCGGTATATTATTCAGGCCCTCGATTGCGGTATGGTACCGGGATTACACATTGGCGGATCACCGGCTGTGCTTACAGTAGCAAAATATCTGCATAAGGACATTGCCTTTGACAATATTATTCCTATTGCTTATGAAGAATTGGCTAGTGTCGGCTTTACTGATGAATGGCTTCATAAAGACTTCCCTCTGTTAGATCGTCAGGAAATTATTGACCGGGCTGATGAATTGATTCCGGGCTGTGACGACTATAAAGTGTATCGTGCTGAAGAATTAGTCCAGATACACTATGCTGAATTTTAACTTGCATAAAAGAATGCACCTGTCTGTTGTAGGCAGGTGTATTTTTTATGGAGAGGATGGTGCAGGTTCTGTCCTAAACTACGTCTGTATTGTATAATGAGGGTACAACGTGGCAGAGGAGGGGGTTCCCATGTCTTTATTTGATAAGACCGACGACAGGCTCTTATACGGAACGCAGGAGGTGCACTCGTCAGCTGATTATGTCATTGCAATCTTAAAGGATGCCCTTATTGCTAAACGGATTGCACCAGGTGATAAGCTTCCTTCGGAAACAGAGCTGGCGCGGCGTTTTTCTGTCAGCCGCAGCTCGATTCGTGAAGCCATAAAGATTTTGTCGGCCTTTGGTGTCGTTGAGAGCAAACGGGGCGACGGTACGTACGTTGCCAAAGAAGCGAATGATACCTTTGTCTTTAAGCCGCTCCTGTTCAGCTTTATTCTTACGCAGCCGGATTTTCGGGAATTGCAGGAACTGCGTTTTATGCTGGAAGATTATATTTTGCAGCTCGTCCTGCAACGGTATAGTGTGAACGATCTGCAAATCTTAGAGGCCTGCAATAATCAGCTTAAGCAGTGCAAAGAAAGACACCCGCAGAATGCAGAGGAAATTCTTCATTATGATTTGCAGTTTCACTGGCTCCTAGTGCGGATCGCGCAAAATAAGCTGATTGAAAAAATATATATTTTTGTGCTGGATTATTTTAAACCTTATATCCGGCGGGGCATAGAGAACCCGGCTACGGTCATAGAAGAAGCGGGCTACCCTCACGATGCGATTATCCAGGCTATTAAGGAAAAAGATCCACAAAAGGCCCATGCGGCCATTCGCCGTTCCATTACTATTTGGAAACAGCTGTTGACTGTAAATTGAGGAGGAAGCATAGGATGAAAATTGTTGTCTTAGATGGATATTGTGAAAATCCCGGTGATCTTAGCTGGCAGGCCTTGCAGGAACTAGGTGACGAGTTGGTTGTCTATGACAGAACGCCCGCTAATGACGCTGTCATTGCTGAACGTATACGTGAGGCAACCGCTGTGTTTACGAATAAGACGCCCCTTTCCCGGACGGTACTGGAAGGGAGCCAGACACTGAAGTTTATTGGCGTTCTGGCAACAGGATACAATGTCGTAGACGTAGAAGCGGCGAAAGAAATTGGCATTGTAGTCACCAATATTCCTACGTATGGAACCGATTCTGTAGCACAGATGGCGATTGCCCTGTTACTGGAAGTGTGCCATCACGTAGGTGCTCACAACGAGGCCGTACAGCGTGGCGAATGGGCTCATAATGCCGATTGGAGCTTTTGGAAATATCCCTTGATTGAGCTGGCTGGAAAAACGATGGGCATCATCGGTCTGGGACGTATTGGCCAGCGGACGGCACAAATTGCCCGGGCCCTGAACATGCGCGTCATAGCGAACGATGCCTTCGTTAGTGAAGCCGGGCAGGCTGTAGCAACGTACGTAGACCGGGATACGCTCTTTGCCCAGTCTGATGTTATCGTTCTCCATTGTCCCTTATTCCCTGATACACAGGGACTGGTTAATGCGGAAACAATTGCTAAGATGAAGGATGGCGTCATCCTCATTAACAATTCCCGCGGCCCGTTGATCGTAGAAGCAGATCTGGCACAGGCCCTGAAGTCTGGTAAAGTAGCTGCTGCTGCTTTAGACGTTGTCTCTACAGAACCCATTAGGGAAGACAATCCCCTTTTGGGGCTCCCTAACTGCCTGATTACGCCTCACATTTCGTGGGCACCTAAGGAAGCCAGACAGCGTCTGATGGATATTGCTGTAGATAACTTAAGACAGTTTTTACAGGGGAAACCCATTAATGTCGTGAATCAGTAAGAAAAAAGCCCGGACCTGAAAAGTCCGGGCTTTGCCATAGGTGTATTATTTTTCGTGGAAGAATTCGATTTCTTCTCCGCACGGGCCGATAGCAAAGGCCACGCGGATGGGGAAGGGCGGTTCCGAAGCGATGACGACGTCTTTCGGTTCAACCGTAATGGTGTAGCCTGCCTGCCGTACGGCAGCAATGCAGGCATCGGGATCATCGGTTGCCAAGGCCAGATGGTGAATCGACCCGGTAGCATGGGATACATTGCCAGCTGCAAACACTTCGATGACGCCACAGCCTGTGTCGATCATGGCACCGGCCTTGCTGCCTTCACCCCAGGAACGGAGTACGGTCAAACCGAGAACTTCCGTGTAGAAGTGAAGGACTTCTTTGAATTCTGCCGGGCAGGAACATTTGATGGCTGCGTGATGAATACCTTTGATTAAACTCATGATAACCTCTCCTTAAGGGAACGATAAGAACATGTCTTTTTCCGGGCGTTCCGTTGCACATGTTGACAATACATGATATACTATAGATGTAAACAATAACTATTATTGATTAGAAACAAGGGAGTGATTCTTATGCGGATTGGTGAAGGGACCATCGAAGAAGTAAATGAAGACGGTTTGGTAAAGATCAAAGTAAACCGTGATCACTTATACGTTGCTTGTAGTGCCTGTGCCGCAGCAGAACACGTGATGATAACAGCTTACAACACCGTAGGGGCAGAAGAAGGAAATTATGTACGGTACGAAGTAGATGACTCACACTTGGTACTCAGTTCCTTTGTCTGTTTCATCATGCCGTTGATTTTGGCAGCTGTAGGCGGTTTCGCAGGCTACATGCTGACGACGACCGTCCTCTGGGGCGTCATCGGCGCTGCTATAGGTGTGCTCATCGGCGTTCTCGGTGTCAAGCACTATGATAAAAGCCTGGGGCGTGTCCTCGATACGCGGGCGTATATTACGGCAATCCTGGGAAAGGACGAAGCAGCTGCCCATGAAGGATGAATCTACAGATGTGCGGCAAGGCAGGTTTTTCTGCTCTTGCCGCACTTTTTTTGTCCCTAAATTGACCTGCCTTACCACGTCAGCGTATTGGTCAGTTCGCCAATGCCTTCAATCTTTATGGTTACTGTATCACCCGGCTTGAGCCATACCTGTTTATCTTCCGGATAGCCGAGAATAACGCCGGAAGGCGTACCTGTGTAAATGACGTCGCCCGGTTTGAGGGTCATGTATTGGGAAATATAGCTGACGATCGTAGCCGGATCGAAGATCAAATCACTCGTATTGGAGTTTTGACGGAGCGTGCCGTTGACGTAGCTCTGTATTTGTAACTGATTGGCGTTGATTTCCCGGGCCGGTACGATATACGGTCCCAAGGGAGCAAAGCCGTCGAAGCTCTTGCCCATAATCCACTGGGTCGTGCGCAGCTGCAGGTCCCGGGCGGAAAAATCGTTGCCTGCCGTATAGCCAAAGATATAGTCAGGCGCTTCTTCCTTGGATACCTGTCGTGCTTCCTTGCCGATGACGATGACCAGTTCTGCTTCGTAATCGTATTTTTCGGCAGTTTCCGGCAAGCGGATGGCTTCTTTATGGCCGAGCAGGGCGTTGCTGAATTTGCTGAACAAGGTCGGATATTTTGGCAATTCCATGTGGGATTCCTTGGCATGAGCGGCATAGTTTAAGCCGACGCAAAGAATTTTTTCCGGTGCCGTAACGGCCGGTGCAAAATGGATGGTTTCCACGTCGACGACCGGACCGTTTGCAGCCGCTGTTTCCAGAGCCTGCAAGGACAAGGTCCCGTTTAAGGCATGCTCCATCGTTGCTGGAATAGCCGGATACCCACCGGCTGTGGCATCATGGGCAGTACCGTCTTGTAAGACCCCCAGATGAATGTGACCATTTACATAGAAATTGAACAGTTTCATACGACATCCCTCTTTTTTGATGGAAAATATATAATAACAAGCGTAATCTCTTACGTTGTATTATTGCTGTAGCAAGCTTATAGCGCGAGCGGGGAAAAGTCTGTAATCTCTTCCAGCGTGGCCACGAAGGCTTCCAGGTTATCCTGATCGGTCTGTGTAAACCGGTTATAAATAGGACTGTCTATATCGAGGACGGCTACGATGTGGTCTCCATTATGGATAGGGATGACGATTTCCGAGTTAGACGAGCTGTCACAGGCAATGTGGCCGGGAAACAGGTGGACATTGTCGATACGCTGCGTCTTGTCTTCTGCAGCTGCCGTGCCGCAGACGCCCTTTCCCATAGGAATATGGATGCAGGCGACTTTTCCTTGGAAGGGCCCCAGTAAGAGGTGATCCTTCTGTATCAGATAAAAGCCGGCCCAATTAATGGACGGCAAGTGATCCATGAGCAAGGCCGAAGCATTCGCAAAAACGGGCAGCCAGGCGGCATCGGCCTCGGCGAGGGCCCGCAATTGCTGGTTCATTAAGGTCATATCAGTCATAGTAAAGCTCCTTTGCGTGAGAATACGTTGTGTTGCACGATCCGTGCTGTATGTACCATTTATTATATCATTAATAGACAGGCAACAGGAAAAAAACTTGCCACTTTCTGTTTTCGTGCTAGAATTACTTTTGCGACAGAAAGGATGACAACACCATGATAGATATAAAAAAATGGACAGGCACGCTCCTGTCCCTCGTGGCCGCCTGTTTGCCTGGCCTGGCCAGCAGTGCAGCCATTCCCATTACGAATCTGGTACAAATCGTTGCCAGTGATGCGGCTACGGCAAAGACGGTAGCCTGGCAGGACGACAGCGGCCGCAGTGACTATACCGTCGTATACCGCCAGCAAGGGAATACGGATACACAGCGGGCCTTCGTTACCAGCCCGAAGCGGCCGCCTGTGTACGATGCAGACTGGGTGCCGCCCTATACGTATGGTGCCTATATGCAGGGCCTTAAGCCCGATACGGCATATGAATATAAAATCGCCACGGCTGATGGGGAAAGCGGCTGGTTTCCCTTCCATACGACGACGGAACAGCTCGATGCCTACAAGGTCCTCATCTTTGGTGATTCCCAGTCGACCGATTACGGCGTCTGGGGCCGCACGGCCAGAACGGCGTATGAGCATCATCCGGAGGCTGCCTTTTTTATCATGATGGGTGACCTCAGCGATAACGGCCAGTCCTGGTATCAATGGCGCCAATGGTATGAAAATGCCGACATCCTGACCTCCCATATGCCCATTGCGCCGGTACTAGGCAATCATGAAGCCTATTCCCTGAACTGGACCTTTTGTGAACCCTATACGTATAAAGCACTCTTTCCTGTACCCTACGATGCACCGAAGGGGCAAAACCGCCTGGCCTATTCCTTTGATTACGGCGACGTCCATTACGTGTCCCTGAATACGGATTATGAAGAACTCCATACAGACTATCCGCAGATGATGGAAGAGGAAGCCCAGTGGCTCGATCAGGATCTGGCGGCAGCACAAAAGCGGGACAAACGGCTCATCGTCCTCATGCACCGGCCGGCTATTACGGCTACCTCCCGGGCCATACCGGATCTCAACGGGACGTGGTTCATGCCTCTCTTTGATAAGTACCATGTGCCACTGGTCTTTACGGCGCATGAACACTGCTATGCCCGTACGGAGCCCTTCCGCGACGGTAAGCCCGCTGCCGGCGGCACGACCTATGTGACGACGGGCCGTTCCGGTACAGAATCGTATACCGATACGGTGCAGCGCTACTGTGATGATGTCTATTATAATCCCGTCGATATGCCCATGTACCTGACACTGCAGGTCAAACCGGATGCGTTTGTCGTTACAGCCTATAAGAATGATGGTACGGTCATCGATGCGGCGTCCATTGCGGCGCCGCCGGTACAAAAGCAGGTCCGGACTGTACGGGAAAGCCCGGCCAAGGCAGATAAAAAGGGAGAACGCAAAGGCCTGGCAGGCAGCGCTCAGAACGGGACAGCCGGGAGCACACAGGCGCAGATTGTGACAAAACCGTGACATAAATATAGTACAATCAATACTAGGAGATGATGCCAATGCAAGACAAAACCTGTAAATTTCTTGCTGTCGTCTTTGCTTTATCCCTGACCTTGGTTCATAATCCTAGTGTTTCCCAGGCCAGCAGCAATGATTTGGCTGCTTCCAATGCAGCGCTTTTGCGCCAAATGAACCGGATGGAACAACGGATTGACCAGGACTGGCAGACGCAGCGCCGTTTCTTTTCAAACTGGATGAATCAGTCCCTGACGGCTCCCGATCCGTTTGCCAATATGTGGCGGGATCAGCAGCAGAATCTGGAAAATCTGCAGGCAGCCTTTGGGAAAAATGCCTTGTCCGGTAACGGCACAGGCAGCAGCCTGCGTTTGACCAGCAGTACTGGTGACGCCGGCGGCGTAGAAGTGACGAGCCGCTCGTGGGGCACAGGTACACCAGCCCAGGCGAAAGTAGCCTATGCGCTTAGCGGGCAAAATCTGACGGGTGATGTAACGGCTGATCAGGGCAGCACACTTACCTTATCCTTACAGAATGGCACGCATTTTAAAGGTGCCTTCAACGCCGGCCAAAAGGCACAGGCAGCAGCACTCAGCCTGGATCAGGACTCCGTATGGGACGTAACGGAAGATTCGTACGTGACGGCTCTTACCGATACGGATACGAGCCTGGCTAATATTCACAGTAATGGCCATACCGTATACTATGATGCGGCCAATGAAGCCAATGCCTGGCTTCAGGGCCAGACGAAACAGCTGCCCGGTGGCGGTAAGCTGACACCACAGGCAAAACCAACAGAAAAATAAGTACATAGCGTAAAAATCCGGTTCCACACTGAGGGAACCGGATTTCTTTTTTTCTTATTCAAAGGTCTGCACCAGGGCAGCCAAGTGTTTCTGATGGGCAGGATACCAATCCCTGAAAGGCTGGCCTGCCTCTTCCAATACAGCCGCAAGGGCCGTAAAGAAACGGGGCAGGTCTTCTTCTTTGAGGGTAGCAATTTCTTCGCCGAAGGCTTCCTGGCCGAGGCGGCTGCTGCCGCCGGCACTGACGACGTAAGCCGGGTAGGGATGCTTATCGACAATCTTTAAGGCGCCGCGCAGACCGATGCTGCCGGCCTGATGGCCGCCGCAGGAGAAATGGCAGCCGGAAATATGCAGCTGCGGCAAATAGCGCGTTGCCACGTCATCCGCATCCAGGGCTTGCAGCAATGCTGTCAGGCAGGCCTGGGCATCGCGGATTCCCATTTGGCAGGTCGTAGCGCCAATGCAGGCGACCGAAGCGTGGAAGTCGTCTTTGGCCGTATCGCCAGCTATGATGGCGAGGGCCCGGGCCGCTTCGTCAGGCCGCAGGTTGATGGCGTAAAAGGAACTGTCCATACCGAGACGTCCTGCTGCCTCAGGGCAGGTGGCCAAATAGCGCAGGAGGGCCGTAAAGACTTCTTTTTTAGGCAGGCCGCCGCGGAGCTGATAGTGGATATAATAGAGGCCGTCTTGCTTTTGTGGCTGTATGCGGCTGTCAGCCTGTACGACCGGCGGCATCGCCCCGGGCGCAGCGACACCTGGCTCCGGCATGATGTCCAGCTCTTTTTCCCAGGCTTTTTCCAAGTACTCTGTAAAGAGGCGGCGAAATTCCTCTTCGCCCAGGGTCAGGAGCAAATAGCGGCTGCGGGCCCGGGCGTGGGCTTCGTAATTGCCGTGCTCACTGAAGAGCTGCAGCATAGCATCCAGGTAATACAGGCATTGGGACGGCTCCGTATGACGGGCGAGGCAAAGGCCCATTTGCGGCCGCGGTCCTAAGCCGCCGGCAGCATAGACGTCAAAGCCGCCGTTGCCATCCCAGACAAAGCCCAGGTCCTTAAAGGTCGCATGCGTTTCGTTGCGCCGGCTGGCCGTAAAGGCGATCTTAAACTTACGGGGCAGGCGTAGCGTCGGAAACACGGCCAGCCTGTAGGCAGCAGCAGCCCGTACGTAGGGACTGATGTCGAACGTTTCTGCCGGGTCGATGCCGCGCAACGGGTCTGCCGCAATGCTGCTGAAATGGCTGCCGCCGCTGGCCGTTCCAAAGACGTCGTGCTCCAGGGCTTCAGCATAAATGTCGAGAACCTCCGGCCCGCTCAGGTGATGAAACTGCAGGGCCTGGCCGCTCGTAAAGTGGATCTTTTGGATCGCATGGGTTTCGATGCAGTCTGCCAGGTAGGCCAGCTGGTCATGGCTTATGGCACCGGCAATAAAGCGCAGGCGTAGCATGGCTGTCTGGCCGCCCCGTTCGGCATAGCTGCCGAAACTGCCGGAAGCGCCCATATATTGTATCGGCGAAATACGGCCGCTGAAAAAGTCATCACTAAGCTGGCGGTATTTCGGGACAAGCTGTAATAACAGGTCTTTCATCTTTCGATTGATCAGGGTCATGGCGAGTCCTTTCTTTTTGTAACAATAACAAATTCTATCATAGTATACACGAAAAAAATGGCCCTTGTCTGTACGAAAAGCAACGGCATCAAAGAGGACCTGCCTATGACGATTTGGCAATTCAAAAATTAGGGTATTCCCATTTCCTCTATTTTGTAGTATCATAGAACACGTCACCAAACACTATATATTGTATGTACGGATAAAGATAATAACCATATTTGGTATAAGATAAGAAGATTATGAATTTTTAAAGGAAATGAGGAGATTGGTAATGGAGCAGATGGAACCCATGGAAAATGCACAAGTAAAGGTCAATGTCATCAAACGGAATGGCCAGGAAGTAGGCTTTGATATTAAGAAAATTATCAATGCCATTACGAAGGCCAATAATGAAGTAGACGATGTTCATCAAATGAACCCCTATCAAATCCGGGCCGTTGCCGATACGATTGCCAAGAATATTTCGTCCCTGCCCCATGCCATCAACGTAGAAGATATACAAGATATGGTAGAAAAGGGCATTATGGAAATGCGTGGCTACGAAGTGGCCCAGAAATATGTACGTTATCGCTATAAACGGGAAATTTCCCGTAAGACCAATACGACAGATGACAGCATCCTGGCCCTCATTGAACAGATGAATGAAGAAGTCAAACAGGAAAATTCCAATAAAAACCCGGTCATCAATTCGACACAGCGCGACTACATGGCCGGCGAAGTCAGTAAGGACCTGACCCGGCGTGTCCTTTTGCCGGAAGATATTGTCCGCGCCCATGAACAGGGCATTATCCATTTCCACGACATGGATTATTACGCCCAGAAGGAACACAACTGCGATCTCATCAATTTGGAAGATATGCTCCAAAACGGCACGGTCATCAGCGAAACGCTCATCGAAAAACCGCACAGCTTCTTTACGGCCTGCAACGTAACGACGCAGATCGTCGCCCAGGTGGCCAGCAACCAGTATGGCGGCCAGTCCTTTACGCTGGCCCATTTGGCACCCTTCGTCGACATTAGCCGTCAAAAGATCCGCCGCCAGGTTGAAGAAGAACGCAAGCTTTGTGGCGAAAGCATGGATCCGGAAGTCATTCATAAAATCGTGGCCCGCCGGCTGCGGGAAGAAGTAAAGAGCGGTATCCAGACAATTCAGTACCAGCTCATTACGCTCATGACCTGTAACGGCCAGGCACCGTTCGTCACCATGTTCATGTACCTCGACGAAGTACCGGAAGGACAGACGCGGGACGACTTGGCCCTCATTATCGAAGAAGTCCTGCGCCAGCGCATGCAGGGCGTCAAAAACGAAAAGGGCGTCTGGATTACACCGGCCTTCCCGAAACTGATTTACGTCCTCGATGAAGATAACATCTCAGAAGATGCACCGTACTGGTATCTGACCAAACAGGCTGCCGAATGCACGGCCAAACGGCTCGTACCGGACTATATTTCGGCGAAAATCATGAAACAGCTGAAACAGGGCAACGTCTATACGTGCATGGGCTGCCGTTCCTTCCTGACCGTAGAAGATTCCCAGCGCAAGGCTGACGGCACGCATAAATTCTACGGCCGCTTCAATCAGGGTGTCGTCACGATCAACCTCGTCGATGTAGCCTGCTCGTCCTATGGTGATATGGAAAAATTCTGGCAGATCTTGGACGAACGCCTGGATCTCTGCCACCGGGCCCTGCGCTGCCGTCATGAACGCCTCTTGGGCACCGTTTCTGACGTAGCACCGATCCTTTGGCAGTATGGCGCCCTGGCCCGTCTGAAGAAAGGCGAAACCATCGACCGCCTGCTCTTCAACGGCTATTCGACCATTTCCCTGGGCTATGCCGGCCTCTATGAAATGTGCATGCGCATGCTCGGCAAATCCCATACGACGCCGGAAGGCCGCGAATTTGCCCTCAAGGTCATGCAGCACTTGAATGACAAGTGCAAGGAATGGCGCGATGCCGAAAACATCAGTTATTCCGTCTATGGCACGCCTATGGAATCGACGACGTACCGCTTTGCCAAGGCCTTGCAGAAACGCTTTGGCATCATCAAAGGCGTAACGGACAAGAACTACATTACCAATAGCTACCACGTCCACGTAACGGAACCGATCGATGCCTTCCACAAGCTGAAGTTTGAAGCCGATTTCCAGCGTCTTTCGCCAGGCGGCGCCATCAGCTACGTAGAAGTACCGAATATGCAGAATAATATTCCTGCCGTCCTGACGGTCATGAAATATATTTACAACAACATCATGTATGCCGAATTGAACACGAAGAGCGACTATTGTGAAGTTTGCGGCTACGATGGTGAAATTAAGATTATTGAAGATGAAACGGGAAAATTGATTTGGGAATGCCCGAACTGCGGTAACCGCGATCAGGAAAAAATGTCTGTAGCCCGCCGTACGTGCGGCTACATTGGCACCCAGTTCTGGAATCAGGGCCGGACCCAGGAAATCAAAGACCGCGTTCTCCATCTCTAAAGGATGAACCATGAATTACGCAGAAATTAAAGAATACGATATAGCCAATGGTCCCGGTGTGCGTCTGAGCCTTTTCGTCTCAGGCTGCACCCACCATTGTCCGGGCTGCTTCAACGAGATGACCTGGAACTTTGACTACGGCCAGGCATTTACGGCAGACGTAGCAGGGGAGCTCCTGGAAAAACTGGGTGAAGACTGCTACCAGGGCCTGACCCTCTTAGGCGGCGAACCTATGGAGCCGGTCAACCAAAAAGGCCTTTTGCCGCTCTTGCGCCAGGTTAAGGCACAGTATCCCCAAAAGGATATTTGGTGCTTTACAGGCTATCTCTTCGACCGGGATCTCCTGGGCCGTATGGCACATACTGTACGGGAAACGAAGGAACTCCTGTCGTACATCGACGTCCTCGTAGACGGCGAATTTATCCTGGCAGAAAAGGACGTTACCCTCCTCTTTAAGGGCTCGCGCAACCAGCGCACCATTGACGTGCAGACGTCCCTTGAAAAAGGCCATATCGTCCTCTGGGATACGCAGCAGGCGGCAATTAGAAAAGCATAACGAAAGACCGTATAGGCAGCGCAGCAGTGCTGCCTATACGGTCTTTTTTTACCACGAGATACGGATCAGATCAGTCCCAGCCCCTGGAAGAGAATCTTCAGGCCAATGAGAATCAGGACGATACCGCCCAGCCGTTCCGAACCGGCCTTATAACGCAGGCCGAAGAGACTGCCGACCTTGATGCCCACAGCCGAACAGACAAAGGTCGTCAGGCCAATACAGGCCGCGGCGTAGACGATAGAAACGCCCATGAAGGCAAAGGTCACGCCCACTGCCAGGGCATCGATGCTCGTAGCAATGGCCAGGAAGAACATAGTACCTGCGGCGAGAGACGCATTTTCTTCTTCTTCGCCACCAGCCTCGCGGATCATGTTAGCGCCGATGAGGACGAGAATGAGACAGGAAATCCAGCTGTTGTAGCGCATGATATAGGCGGAAAAGAAGCTGCCCAAATAGTAGCCTATAGTCGGCATGAGGGCCTGAAAGCCGCCGAACCAGGCGCCGGCGATGAGCATATGCCGGACTCTTGTCTGCCCTAGGGACAGGCCCTTACAGACAGAGACGGCAAAGGCGTCCATAGAGAGGCTCAAAGCCAGAATGAATAATTCCAGTGTAGTCACAATATCTCCCTCGTTTTCTGTCAAAAAAAAGACCTGAAGACAGCAAGAATACTGTCTCCAAGTCTCATCATTTCAAATAGCACCGGGTGTATACACCAGGATGTCGATACTATTGTACATGTGTATGTACTGATTACTCCCTTGAAGCAATACAGCTATTATATAGCAGCCCTGGGAGCGTGTCAATGAAATTGAAAATAAAATTGAGAATGACCTCAGGCTGTTTTCATGGTAACCAAGTACACCGTAGCCAGAATGCAGGCAAAACCTGTAATATCCGTTGCCGTAAAGGGCGTACCGAGGAGAAGAAACGAGCAAACCGTAGCCGATAAAGGCTCTAAGGTACCGATAAAGGTGGCCTTTACGGGGCCAATATCGCCGACGCCGCGCAAAAATAAGGTAAACGAAGCAACCGTGCCGATGAGGACGATGAAGGCAATGGCCATCCAGCCGGAGAAATCCAGATTAAGCGAGGCGCGCCACGGCGTGATGATCAGGCCTAAGGCCATGCCGCCGATCAGCATGGCCAGGGCGTTGACCGGCAAGGTGCCCCATTTGCGGATTTGTGCGCTGGGCAAAATCGTATACAAAACAGAGCAGGCAGCCGAGCCAAAGCCAAAGACCAGGGCCAGCGGTGAAATAATCAAGTGGTGGAAATCGCCGCCTGTAGCGATGAGAAAGACGCCGCCTAAGGCGAGCAGGATGGCCAGCATGTGCCAGGCATTGGGCAGACGGCGGAGGTGAATGGCCGCAATGGTCGACATGAGCACGACGTTGAGTGATTGTAATACTGTTGCCGTGCCAGCGTTGGCGTATTCAATAGCGGAAAGATAGGTAGCCTGGCAGGTAATAAGCCCGAAAACAGCAAAAATAACGATATGGAGCATATCGCGCGGGCTGTGCAGGACGTGAACCAGCGTCGGGCGCTGCAGCCCTAAGACCAACGCCAGCAGTACGACACCGGCACCGATCATACGCATATTGGTGAGCAGCAGGGCATCTATTGTATAGTATGTAAACAAGTATTGGCCACACGTACCGGACATACCCCAACTGAGGGCACCGGCAGTAGCACAAATGAAACCACGCTTTACATGTTCTTCGGCCATGAGAACCTCCTTTTTTTCTGATTACGCCTTATTATAAAAGACGTTCTTAGCCTTGTAAAGAGGTGGATTTTTGTCAGCGCACTGTGTCATTGTTGATTTTACCGGAGCGTGATAGAATAAATAAAGAACACATATATCGTTATTTATGGGAAGTTGTCGTTAGGGGGAATTACTATGACTTGGTCTATGCCTTCGTATACAGCACCGGATTTTACATTGCCATTATTTACAGCTGCGCCTGATGTGACGCTGGTACCGGCACCGCGGGATGGTGTGGCACCGGACCGGTACCATTCCATGTCGATTTTCCCGGAATATTTTAAAGTCCACGGCACGTGGCTATTGGCAGAAGAAAGCCGCATGGATTGTGTACCTGTTTATGCCGGCGGCCGCATTGCCGTCGTCGAATTCCGCAATTTGAAAAAGGGCGATCTCGTCGTCGTTGGCCGTAAGGAACGGGGTGAAGAAGGAATCTACGTCCATGATACAGGCTTTTCGGCAGACCGGGAAGACACGGATGATTCCTTTATCTTCCGGACCGGCCGCTCGCGGGAAACAGCGTATTCCAAAGATTACGATTCTGTCTATGAACTGCTTGAGTATGAAAAGCAGCATGGGAAAATCGTCTGGGTCATGGGGCCGGCCTGCGCGTTCGATGCCGATGCCCGGGCAGCCTTTGCCGATCTCGTCCGGGCCGGCTATGTCGACGGCCTCATGGCCGGTAATGCCCTGGCAACACACGATCTGGAAGCCGCCTATTTGGGCACTGCCTTAGGACAGGATGTGTATACGCAAAAGCTGGCCCCCTTAGGCCATTATAACCACTTGGATACGATCAACAAGGTGCGCCAGTATGGCTCCATCCATACGTTTATTGAAAAGGAAAAGCTGGATAACGGCATCATTGCCGCATTGGACCGCTGCCACATCCCCTTTGTCCTGGCCGGGTCCATCCGTGATGACGGGCCGCTGCCGGAAGTCATTGGCAACGTCTATGAAGCCCAAAATGCTATGCGTGATATGATCCGCAATGCCACGACGGTCATCTGCATGGCAACGATGCTGCACTCCATTGCTACGGGCAATATGTTCCCGTCCTATCGGGTCGTCGACGGACACGTGCGGCCAACGTATTTCTATTGTGTCGATATTTCGGAATTTGCCGTCAACAAGCTGCGCGACCGGGGCAGTCTCAGTGTCAGCTCCATCGTGACGAATGTACAGGATTTCGTCGTCAACGTACGGAATAATCTTTGCCGCTAAGCGCAGGCTGGCAGGAAACGTGTAAGTAAGGAGAAACAAGTATGAAAATCACATTTTTCTTGCCATATATGGAAATGAAGGATGTCGTCTCCCAGACCTTTGTGGAACAGCAAAAGCAGGATACAGAAGCGTGGCAGCTGGAAACGATTTTAAAATTAGGCACGCAGATCTTAGGCGACATTTCCGTATCCGGTGATGTCGTCATTGCCCGCGGCGCTACGTACCGCAAACTGAAGAAAATACTGCACTACGTGCCGGTAACGGAATTAAAAATCAGTGGCTATGACATCATGCGGGCGGCGCTGGCCTGTAAAAAAGAATATGGTGACGGGCGCATCGGTTTTATTGGCACGCAGGAAATGATTTATGGCACCCAAAATATTTCCCAGCTGATTCCGGTAGAACTGGTGACGGCAGAAGCCGATGAAGAAAAAGAAATTCACGCGCAATTAGTGCGCATGCGCGACCAGGGTATCCGCGCCGTCATAGGCGGCGTAACGGCGACGATCATTGCCCGTCAGCTGGGTTTTTCTGTCGTGCGCATCAGCTCCGGTAAGGAAGCGGTCTATCAGGCCCTGGTAGAAGCCAAGCGAGCCTATCACCTTTCCCTGCAGGAACGGCGGCGGGCCGAACTGTTTCAGGTTATTTTGAACTATACGAGTGACGGTATGATTGCCGTCGACCGCAATGGTGAAATCCTCATGATCAACAGGGAAGCCGCCAATATTACAGGCCTTTCGCCACAATGCGGCGGCCAGCGCCTCGTTTCCTTATTGCCCCAATTGCCACTGCAAATGGTCTTGGAAACAGGCCAGCCTGTGCTCAACCACATCGTGCGTGTGAACGACCAGGATATTAACCTGAACTGTGTCCCTATGCAGGCAGGTGAACAGACCATTGGCGCTGTGGCGGCTTTTCAGCCGGTCCTGAAGGTACAAAATCTGGGCAACGAAATACGGCGTAAGAAAAATAAAAAAGGCCATGTCGCCAAGGCGACGTTTGCCGATATTTTTGGCGATAGTCCTGCGTTAAAGGATACGATCCACTTGGCACAGCAATACAGCAAGTCCGATGCCAATGTCCTCGTCAATGGGGAAACAGGGACCGGGAAAGAACTGTTTGCCCAGAGCATTCATAACGCCAGCCGGCGGCGGGATGAGCCCTTTGTGGCCATCAACTGCGCTGTCTTATCGGAAAACCTCCTGGAAAGTGAACTCTTTGGCTACGTAGAAGGGGCCTTTACGGATGCCCGTAAGGGCGGGAAAATCGGCCTTTTCGAAGCGGCCCACAACGGTACCCTTTTTTTGGATGAAATTGCTGAAATTTCGCCGCGCATGCAGGGCCTGCTCCTGCGCGTTTTGCAGGAACACGAAATCATGCGTGTCGGCGACGACCAGATTATTCCGGTCAACGTGCGGGTCATCGCCGCGACAAACCGTGATTTGGCCCAAATGAGCCGGGCAGGCCTGTTCCGTCTGGATCTCTATTACCGCCTCAATACGCTGCACCTGGTCCTGCCGCCCTTGCGCGAACGGGGAACGGACGTAGTGACGCTGTTTAAGCGCTTCCTTACGACCATTTATAACCGGAATGGCATCATTTGGAACGGTATGACAGCCCAGGCAGAACAATGCCTCCTGCAGCAGCCCTGGGCCGGCAACATTAGAGAACTCTACAACGTAGCCGAACGCGTCGCCGTATTCACAGAAGGACGGGAATTGCAGGAAAGCGACCTGCGCGTAGCCCTCACGGGCGGCGTATACGGCAACGCGGCCAAACCGGTATCCGTAGAAACAGATACTAAGGCAGAAGCTGCCATGCCTGAATCAGAAACAGCGCCTCCCGGCTCAGGCATGGATGAATACGAACGCATCCGGGCAGCCCTGGAAAAAACACATTATCATTATGGCAAAGCGGCAGAACTCCTGGGCATGAGTCGTACGACGTTGTGGCGGAAGATGAAACAGTTTAAGTGATGCTGGTAAATAGTTGAGAAGAAACTAGAGGGGATTTGTCTAAGCAATCTCGTGAAAATACAGTGGCGTACGGGAATATACGTCTGATGAGAGCACGTAAGTCGCCGTAGTTTCTTTTTACTGTACTGTTCCCGTAACAGGAGGAAGCCTCCGCTTCTATAGGCGGGGATACATTCATGTAAATCTCTTTGGTCATTAAATATATTGTGAAGAAATTATCTTATAGAGCGAACTCCGAGTATAGAGACGGCTAACTTGGAATTTGCTCTATAATTTTTTTATTGGATTCTAAAATAGTAAAAAAATGAAAAACAATAATTCGAATACATGAAACTAATGAAATAAAATAGTTCAAATGAAAGATGAATGAAACATGAATGAGGCAAAGGCATAGATAGAATCGTTTTGAAAAATGATTTTTGCTCATAGAAAACAGCAAGATGACTTGACTTTATGTTAATTATTTAACGTAGTATTCAAAAATACTAGGAGATATATTAAAATGAATGCTAATTGCGCATGACCAATCACTTAGGATAAATATTGGCACAAAAATTTCATGTGAAAAGTGTAACGTTACGGACCGTGAGTAGAGGAGATACTCATGCAGACCGATTTTATTGTTCAAGCCATTATAGTATTTATAAGAGATGAGGAGAGATTTGTATGAATGCAGTTCCGAAGAAGAGATGGTTTAGAATACTGCCCGCAGTATTCCTGATGTATTGTATTAATATGATTGACCGAAACAATATTGGTTTTGCATTTCCCGGAATGGAATCCGATTTAGGGATTGGTGCAACCTATGCAGGCTTAGCAGGTGGGATTTTTGCTATTGGTTATTTATTCTTGCAGGTTCCGGGTGGCCTTTGGGCTGAACGCTGGAGCGCGAAAAAATTAATTGCCGTTGCCTTGATCGCTTGGGGCCTCTTTGCAGGCTTAACCGGTTTTATCCAAAATGTTACGCAATTATTAATCGTACGTTTTATGATTGGCTTTGTAGAAGGCTGTATTTTACCGGCAATTGTCTTATTGTTAAAACGGTGGTTCCCGCTTGATGAACGGGCGAGAGCTAATGGGATCTGGATGCTTTCTATTCCTTTTGCAGCCATGATCATGTCGCCAATTTGCGGATTTATTCTTACCTATGCTACCTGGAGAGAAATGTTCTGGATTGAAGGTGCCTTCCCGATTATTTTCTGCATCATTTGGATGTTATGCATTACTGACCATCCTAAAGATGCAAAGTGGCTTTCTGAAGAAGAACGCGATTATCTGATGAATGCTGCAGCAAAGGAAGAATCTAAAATTGCAACTAAAGGCATGTCCATTAAAGATGCGTTAAAAACAAGAAATGTTATTATCTTAATTGCCATTTGGTTCCTTACACAAACGGGTTTTGCCGGATATTCCATTTGGCTGCCTACAATGATGCGTGATTTGACTGGAAGCAGCCAAATGCTCGTTGGCTTATTAACCTCCGTTCCATGGTTCTTTGCAATGATTATGCTGATGTTAAACTCCCGTCATTCTGATAAAACAGGGGAACGTCGTTTCCACATGATTGTACCGGCTGTATCTTCTGCATTGTTCTTATTGCTTTCTACTTATTTAGCAAGCACCGGCAATGTGACAGCTGCTGTAATTTCCTTGATTTGCTGTGGCGGTCTTATTCAGTGCTACTACGGGATCTGGTGGGCTATTCCGACAACCTTTTTAACGGCCGATGTATTAGCTGTAACACTGGGGGTAATTAATGCTGTCGGTAACTTGGGTGGTTTCTTTGGCCCGTGGTTATTTGGTTATTTTACAACTGTAACCGGAAGCTCTTTAGGTGGCATGGTATTCCTTGTTACGGCCTCTATCATTGCTCCGTTACTCTTATTATTACTGAAAAAAGATATTGGTAAAACCGAAGTTAGTGCAGCTCGTAAGGCAACTGGTAAGGTGGAATTACAATAGAGGAGATGTTTGGTGTGGAATTAATTGACTTGTCATTTCCCATTAAAGACCATTGGCGTTGGGGATATAAACAAACATTAAAAAATACGTTGGAAAATGGTGATGATTTTAGATCGTCTGTTATGACCTTGCCGGCACATGCGTTTACCCATGTAGATACGTTGCTGCATTGTAAACCCGGCGGAGCGCCTGCCTTGGATGAATTGCCTGTTGATACATATTCCGGCAGTGCCTCAATTATAGATTTATCATTTGTAGATGCAGGGCATAAGATTACTGCAACGGATCTAGAAGAACACGCAAAAGATATAAAAGCAGGAGATATCATTCTCCTCAAGACGTGTTGGGATAAAAAACGCGATGTGCAGTCTAAGGAATACTGGTCAGACGCTCCTTTCGTCAGTGAAGAAGCTGCAAACTGGCTCCTTGCAAAGTCGCCTAAGGCAGTTGGCTTTGATTTTCCGCAAGATGAGATTTTAAGACAAGCAGCAACGTATAAAGGTTGCTTGCCAATGAGCGCATCTACAACACATTACGCACTTTTATTAAAAGGTGTGTTCCTGATTGAGTATTTGGCTGGATTGGATCAGATTAAGCAAGATAGAATCACATTTATGGCGTTACCGCTCAAACTGGTCGGGGTTGAAGGCTGCCCTGTACGGGCGGTAGCAATAAAAAGCATTTAGGAGGAACAGAATGAAACCGATTATAGGTATATTTTTAGGTGAAACAGCAGGTGTAGGTCCGGAATTGGTAGCTAAACTGGTAGCAGATAAGGTTCCGTATAAATATTGTCGTCCCGTTTTGATTGGCGATGCCCGTGTACTTCGCCAGGGGATGGAAATTTCTCATGTCGATTTTCCCTTTACGTGTGTAGAAAGCGTAGACCAGGTCGATTGGGATGGCCCTATTTCGATTATTGATTTGAAGAACATCGACCCGAAAACGGTCAAAATCGGCACAGTAGATCCCGCTTCCGGCAAGGTAACAGGCGATACGCTCGTCTATTCCATGGATCTCTTAAAGCAGCACCAGATCGACGGCTTCGTCTTTGGTCCTCTGAACAAACAGGCCTTCAAATTGGGCGGCTACCACGTAGAAGACGAACACGTCCTCTTTGCCCAGTGCCTGGACTGGCTGGATAAGCCCCGCGGCATCCTCAATGTCATGAACAACCTGTGGACCTTCCGCGTAACGACGCACATTCCGTTCCGCGATGTACCTAAATACATTACGAAGGAAAACGTACTAAAAACGATCGAACTGACCTACAGCACGATGAAAAGAGCCGGCTATGACAACCCGCGTATTGCCTTGGCAGCCCTGAACCCCCATGCCGGTGAAGGCGGCCTCTGTGGCACAGAAGAAATAGACGTATTGGCACCGGTTGTACAGGAACTGCAGAGCCAGGGCAAAGATATTGTTGGCCCGGTTTCGGCTGATACCATTTTCATGCATGCCTTCAAAGGCGAATACGACGCTGTCGTTACCCTTTATCATGATCAGGGCCAGATTGCAACGAAGCTCTTGGCCTTTGACGTCGGCGTTACCGTTGCCGGTGGCTTGCCCTATGCCATTACGACACCGGAACACGGCACGGCCTTTGATATTGCCGGTAAAGGCATTGCCAAACCGAGCTCCTTTGAACAGGCCATCCGCATTGCTGCCCAGATGTCGGGCTGGCGCGAACAGGCCTAAGCAGGTGTAATCGCATACCCCTAACGGAAAGAGAAATCCGCTCCTCTCCGTTAGGGGTATTTTTTTCGGCCGCCTGCCGCAGAAAGAATTATTTCAGAACTATTTGCTGTAAAATGAGAGTATGAGTATATCATCTTTTCGCCTTTAGGATTATAATTAAACAAGAGAGGAAGGAGTGTAAATTATGAAAGAAGTACATGAAAAGAAAAGACCTATGCTGTTCTACTATATCGTCGCCTTGGCCGTAATTGTCATCTTCAATGCCATTGCCAAGCCCTATTATGACCAGCAGAGCATCAAGCAGGTCGATTATGGGACCTTCATGAATATGACCGACGATAAAGAAGTTTCCAGCGTACAAATAGATACCAATCAGATTCTCTTCAAAGATAAAGATGGGAAGGAATACCGTACAGGCGTCGTCAATGACCCGCAGCTGACAGAACGCCTTCATAAAGCAGATGTATCCTTTGACCAGGTCATTAAGGAACAGGATTCTCCCTTTACAGAGTTCCTCATCGCCTGGATTTTGCCAATCCTTATTTTCTTCGGTATTGGTTACTACTTTAACCGTCGTCTCATGAACCGCGGTGGCGGTAATTCCCTCATGTTCGGTTCGAAAAATCAGGTGAAGGTGTACGTACCTTCTACCAAGGGCGGCATCCGTTTTGATGACGTAGCCGGAGAAGATGAAGCCAAGGAAAATCTCTCGGAAATTGTCGATTTTCTCCATCATCCTGATAAATATGCCAAAATAGGGGCGAAGATGCCGAAAGGGGTCCTCCTCGTCGGTCCTCCGGGCACGGGGAAAACGATGCTGGCGAAGGCCGTAGCCGGTGAAGCAGGCGTTCCCTTTTTCCCCATTGCCGGGTCGGAATTCGTAGAAATGTTCGTCGGCATGGGCGCCTCCAAGGTGCGCGATCTCTTTAAGCAGGCCAAGGAAAAGGCACCGTGCATTATCTTCATCGATGAAATCGATGCCATTGGCCAAAAGCGTACAGGCAATGCTATGGGTAACAGTGAACGGGAACAGACACTGAATCAGCTGCTGACAGAAATGGACGGCTTTAACGGCGATGACAGCGTCGTCATCTTAGCTGCTACGAACCGCCCGGAATCGCTGGACCCGGCGCTCTTGCGTCCCGGCCGTTTTGACCGCCGCGTGCCGGTCGAATTGCCGGACCTCATTGGCCGTCAGGAAATCCTCAAGTCCCACGCTAAAAACGTTCCGTTGGCTTCTGATGTCGACTTTCATACCATTGCCCGCATGGCTGCCGGCGCGTCCGGTGCCGAGCTGGCGAATATCATTAACGAAGCGGCCCTGCGTGCCGTGCGTGATCACCGCGACGAAGTAAAGCAGGCTGACCTGGAAGAAAGCATTGAAGTCGTCATTGCCGGCTATCAGAAGAAGAACGCCATCCTGTCAGATGAAGAAAAGAAAATCGTAGCGTACCATGAAATTGGCCATGCACTGGTAGCGGCCATGCAGAGCCATTCGGCACCGGTACAGAAGATCACTATTATTCCCCGTACGTCTGGTGCCTTAGGGTATACCATGCAGGTCGACCAGCAGGATAAGTACCTCCTGTCAAAGGAAGAACTGGAAAACAAGATTGCTACCTTTACGGGCGGCCGGGCTGCAGAAGAAGTGGTCTTCGGCCAGATTACGACAGGCGCCTCGAACGATATTGAACAGGCGACGAAACTGGCCCGGGCCATGATTACGCGCTATGGCATGTCCGACGAATTCGATATGGTCGCCATGGAAACGGTGACCAATCAGTATTTGGGCGGTGATACATCCCTGGCCTGTGCACCGGAAACGCAGAAATATATTGACGCTAAGGTCGTTTCCTTCGTCAAAGAGCAGCACGCCCGGGCGAAAAAAATCCTCATGGAAAACCGGGATAAGCTCGATGAACTGGCAAAATATCTCTATGAAAAAGAAACGATTACAGGAGAAGAATTTATGAACATCCTGCGCGGCACGTACGAAAAGAAACAAGCCGCAACAGAAGCTATACCGGAAGCAGAAGCCTAAACGTATGCGGAAACAGAAGGCCTGCAGCCAGTTCCTACGGGAACGAGGCTTGCAGGCCTTCTGCTTTTTCCTTATACTGGATAGAAGGAGGGAAGGAATATGAATGACGTACAAATCGTCGGCTGGCAAGATGACTACCAGCAGGATTATTACAACCTGGCAGCAGAATGGCTGGAACGGTATTTGAGCATTGAGCCGGGGGATTTGGCCCTCATGGAGCATCCTCGTGAAGCCGTCATCGCCAGAGGCGGCGATATTTTCTTTGCCCGCCTGGGCGGGAAGAATGTCGGTACGATCTCCCTCGTGCCGCATGCACCGGCTGTGTACGAGGTGGCAAAATTCGCCGTCACACCGGCTTGTCAGGGCCAGCACGTAGGCAGTCTCCTCTTAGAGCATCTGCTGGCAAGGGCCCGTGCCAGGGAGGCAGAAAAGCTGGTTCTCTATACGAGCCATATTCTGCAGCCGGCCATCCATCTGTACGAAAAGTACGGCTTTTACCGTACGCCTGCCAATGATTCGCCCTTTGCGGATGCAGACATACGAATGGAATTATCAATATATGAGAAGGAGGAATAATCATGAAAATATATCATAAATTACTCGTAGCCCTGTTGTTGGGCTTAGGCGTATTTGCCGCACCGGGGCTGCCGGCGCAGGCGTATTTTAACAGCCCCTTGGCAGAGAACCCCAACTACCGGCCTGTCAATTTCGGCTTAGGCTATGAGGTTTACGTCGATCTCAGCTCCCTGAAGACTGTAGAAGATAATGGCCGCGAATGGGTTTTTACGGTCAATATCTTCAATTCCCAAGAGGATTCGGGAAAAATCGCAGGAACCTATACGATTACCTATAAGATCGACAGCGGTAAACAGGCCTGGATTTACGAAGAAAATTTCCATTCGTGGACGGTCATCCCCATGAGCAAGCGCATTCAGCATGGCCAGCTGGCAGACTATGTGACAGTCAACCTGTGTTATAAAGAAAAGACCGGTAAGTACCTGAATGACTATAATAATTACGTAACGGGCATGCAGCGCTACTACAGAGGCCCGCAGGCACCGGTGAAATGAGAGGGCTCGCAGCCTTTGTCCTGGCGGCGGTCCTGACCCTGGCCGGCTCTCTGTCACTGGCGGCAATGCCTATGAGTAAAGGCCCGGCCTTACAGCCCGGTGCTACGATCGGCATCGTCGCACCGGCCACGCACAGTGAGGGAATCGATCTGGCTCCGGGGATACAGGCCCTGCAGCACCTGGGCTACCGCGTGCAGCTGGCTCCGCACGCCCTGGCGCAGACCGGGTATTTTGCCGGTACCGATGCTGACCGGGCCCGTGACGTCAACGATTTTTTTCGCGATGACCGGATTCAGGCTATCCTCTGTCTCAATGGCGGTTATGGCAGTGCCCGCATCCTGGACAAGCTGGATTACGCCATGATTGCTGCTCACCCGAAAATGCTCATTGGCTTTAGCGATATTACGGCCCTGCAGGCGGCTCTCTACGAAAAGAGTCATTTGGTTACGGTCAGTGGCCCCCTTTTGGTCACCTTGCATGATGACCGCTCCTATTCAGAACAGCAGCTACAGCAAGGGCTGGCGGCAACGGCGCCTATTGGTGAAGTGAAGCTCCCGCCAGGCCGGCAGCTGACAACGCTCGTACCAGGTGAGGCATCAGGCCGCCTCATTGGTGGCAATCTGACTGTCGTGGCTTCCTTGGCCGGAACGCCCTATGAGTTAAAAGGGGATGGTGCCATTTTGGTCCTCGAGGACGTTGGGGAAGATGCGTACCGATTGGACCGCATGCTCAACCAGCTGTGGCAAAACGGCCTGCTCCAGCGCGTAGAAGCCATCGTCTATGGTGATTTTATCGATTGTCCCCATGACCCGGGGGACTTTACAGCCGACCAGGTATTGGCCTATTATGCTAAGCTCGCCGGTAAACCGGCTGTACGCGGCCTGCCTGTAGGACACGGCCCGGATAAAGCCTTCCTGCCCCTGGGCGTAGAAGCGACGCTCTATGCGCCGGAAGGGGCTCCGGCCCGGCTGGTGATCCGGGAAAGCCATACGGCAGGAACCCGATAAAAAAGGCAACAAAAAACGACAACAGAACGCATCCGTTGTCGTTTTTTATTGTCTTTTGCTGTCTTATTCGATGGTATAGACCTTTTCCAGCTGGTCTAAAAAGCCTTGGATCCGCTGCAGCTCTGCCGGATCGGTTACTTTATGGCCCGAGTAGTAGTACGTTACTTCCTGGGGCAGATATTCCAGCCCTTTATGGAAATCTAGCTGCCGGATCAATTCCCGCACGGTCCCTTCGTTGCCGTCGACAAAGCGGACCTGATCGGGCAGGATGCGGCGCAGTGTTTCCTTAAAGTAATTGAAATGCGTGCAGCCTAATACCAGGTTGGCGTATTTGCTGAAATCATAGGGGGCAAACTGTTCCTGCAGATACTGTTCTACAGCAGGAGAGGAGAAATCCCCCTTTTCGGCGAATTCAACGAGCTTTGGCAGGGCTAAGAGGTCGACCAGGCTTTCTGTGTCGTACTTTTCGATTAATTCCTTGATCTTGTGCCCGCGGACCGTGACCGGCGTAGCAATGACCAACACGCGGTTGCGGTTTTTATCCATATCGAGCGCTTTTTTGGCCGCCGGTTCCATGCCGATAATGGGGATGGAATACTGGTGGCGCAGGGCCTGAACGGCTACGCTCGTCGCCGTGTTGCAGGCGACGACGATGGCCTTGACGTCCTGGGTCATGAGAAAGGAGAAGGCCTGGCTGACGTAGTCAAATACTTGTTCATTCGTTTTGGTGCCATAGGGCACGTTATCTTCGTCAGCAAAGAAAATAAATTGTTCGTGCGGCAATACCTTCATGGCGTGGTGCAGTACGCTGAGGCCGCCCATGCCGGAATCAAAAAATGCTATTTTCATACGAAAAACCTCGATTGTCATGGTGTGATAAAAGTATACGGTGTTTTTAATTATAGCACGAATGGTAGCATGGGAAAACGGGCTTCTTGCAATTTTGGTATATGCAATAGCAGATTTCTATGGCAGAGAACAGAGAAAAACGCGTCTTTCCTGCTATAATAAGAAGAGGACCAGTACACAGATGATCTGGTTAGGAAAGGATGGTGCCTCATGTTAAGAAAAAGTACAGCAGCAGACCTCAATCGCGTCCATGAATTGATCAGCGCTCTTGTAGGCCATGAATTGGATTATGATACGTTTGCCCAGATATATAAGGAACAATTGAACGACAACGATTATTACTGTCTTTTAGGCGAACTGGACGGCCGCGTTTGTGGCGTCCTCAATATGCGCTTTGACCGGCAGCTCCATCACGGCGGCAATGTAGCAGAAGTGTTGGAATTTTTTATTACGCCTGACGTACGTAGCCAGGGAACAGGCGCCCGTATGCTGGAAGCAGCCGAAGCGATTGCCAAGGAACACCAGTGCGTTCTCATTGAAGTGACAAGCCGTAATATCCGCGTCGATGCCCACCGCTTCTATATGCGGGAAGGCATGGAACACACGCATGCAAAATTCGTCAAAGAATTCTAAACGTCTTTCTCCCTGCCCCATGCTGTGGCAGGGATATTTTTTGGAAAGGACCTGGCATGATCAAAGAAATTACAACACGCCGCAGTATCCGCAAGTATGCGGCCACCCCTGTGCCCCGGGCAGTGCTCGAGGAAATCATTGAAGCCGGCATCCTGGCACCGTCGTCCAAAAACAGGCAGCCCTGGCACTTTATCGTCGTCACAGGCGCGGCTAAGGACGAAATGGTGACCGTCATGGGCCTGGGCCTCGACCGGGAAGCGCAGACGCCGCTTCTGCCGGAAAGCGCACCCTATTTGGCCGGCGCCAGACAGACGCGGGACATAATGAATCAGGCCGGTGCCGTCATTTTTGTCGTCAATACGCTGGGCTTTGAAATACATCAGCCCTTAGAGACGGAAGACCGCATCTCTGAAATTTGTAATGTCCAGTCCATCGGGGCGGCTATCGAAAATATGACACTGACGGCTACCTCCCTGGGCTATGGCAGCCTGTGGATTTGTGACTTTTACTTTGCCTATGGGGAGCTGCGCAACTGGCTGGAAACGGACGGCGAACTCGTCGCCGCCCTGGCTGTCGGCGTAGCGGCAGAAGAGCCGGCGCCACGGCCGCGCCGTACCTTGGCAGCGTGTACTGTTTGGCGGGATAAATAAGAAAAAAGACCGGAATCGCGTGTTGGATTCCGGTCTTTTTGTCTGTACAGGCAATTACGTTTCCCTGGCCTTGTGGGCGGCAGCGACGATATCCGCTGCTGTGAGGCCGTATTTCTTTAAGAGGTCGGCCGATGAGCCCGATTCGCCGAAGGTGTCCTGAATACCGACGAATTCCTGGCGGACAGGATAGCGGCGCACCAGCGTTTCGGCTACGGCCGAGCCCAGGCCGCCGATGACGGAGGCTTCTTCTGCCGTGACAATGCAGCCTGTTTGGCGGGCTGCTTTTTCGATGAGGTCTGCATCGATGGGCTTTAGCGTAGGCATGTTGATGACCATTGCCTGAATCCCTTCTTGGGCCAGCGTGTCTGCTGCTGCCAAGGCTTCTGCCGTCATGCGGCCTGTGCCGATGAGGGCTACGTCTGAACCGTCACGGAGGATTTCCCCCTTGTTCCAATGGTAGGTACTGCCGCTTTCATGAATATCCGGTACAGCGTCCTTGCCCAAGCGGATGTAGACCGGCCCTTTGTGGGCAATGGCGGCTTTGACAGCTTCTTCCGTTTCCCACGCGTCAGACGGATTGATGACCGTCAGGTTGGGCAGGCTGCGCATAATGGCCAGGTCTTCTACGGCCTGATGGGTGGCCCCGTCGGAGCCAATGGTGAGACCGCCGTGGCTGACGATGATCTTGACGTTCAGGTTGGGCAGGCAAATGGAATTACGTGTAATTTCAAAACCCCGTTCTGTAAAGAGGGCGTACGAGCCGGCCAGAGGAATCTTGCCGACGGCGGCCAGACCGGCTGCCGTACCGAGGAGGTCCTGTTCGGAAATGCCGACATTGAAGAACCGTTCCGGTGCCTTGTTTTTGAACTTTTCTGCCCTTGTCGACGAGGCAATATCCGCATCGACGACGACGACGTCCGGATTTTTATAGATTTCCGTTTCCAGGACATGACCGTATGCATCCCGTGTTGATTGTGCCATCAGCCTTCACCTCCCAGTTCCTTCAGTGCCGTTGCGGCATCCTTGGCATCTAAGGCTTTATTGTGCCATTCCTTGTTATTTTCCATAAAATCGACGCCCTTGCCCTTGACCGTTTCGGCAATGATGACCGTCGGCTGGCCTTTGTGGGCCAGGGCTTCCTGCAAGGCGCTTTTGATTTGCGTAAAGTCGTGGCCGTTGATGGTAATCGTGTGCCAATGGAAATCGCGGAATTTAGCGTCGATAGGCATGATGTTCATGACGTCTTCCGTCGTGCCGCCTAGCTGCAGCTTATTGTGGTCGATGATGAGCGTCAGGTTATCGAGCTTGAAGTGGGCACTGGTCATAGCCGCTTCCCAGATAATGCCTTCTTCAATTTCTCCGTCGCCGCAGAGAACATACGTATGCCAAGCGGCATGGTCGAGACGGGCGCCGAGGGCCATGCCGTTACCGGCCGACAGGCCTTGGCCCAGAGAGCCTGTAGACATGTCGATGCCCGGCGTGCGGTTCATATCCGGTACGCCCTGGAGCATAGCACCGCACTGGCGCAATTGCCAAAGCTCTGCTTCCGGGAAAAAGCCCTGCAGCATAAGCGTGGCGTAGAGGGCCGGTGCGGCATGGCCCTTGGACAGGATGAGCCGGTCCCGGTCAGGCCAATGGGGCTTTTGGGGATCGACATGCATGAATTCGCCGTATAATACCTGCAGTATTTCGACGATAGACAGAGAACCACCGGGATGGCCGGCGCCTGCAGCAGCCAGCATCTTGACGACGTACGAGCGCACCTCGGCGGCCCTGTGCGTCAGTTCTTCGTTAGTCATACGATTCATCTCCTTATGAAAACAAAATCATATATAGCATACGTACAGCATAGACCTTTTTGGCCCTGCCGTAAAGTGCCGGCACGCCGGGACCGGCAGTGTTAAACAAACTATAACTTCCTGGGAAACTGCTTGACAATATGGGCCGTTTAGCCTATTCTATGTGGATGATATATGGCGCCGCACGACGGTGCCGGAAAGTTTCAATGTCCCTTTCTTTGGGGCAGGAGGAAATATATGGAGGAAATATATGGATGTACTGAAATACGGGCGGTCCCTGTCGCCGGCGCAGATCATCGTGTACAGCTTTGCGCTCTTTATCCTGGCCGGGACGGCCCTGCTTATGCTGCCTGCAGCCACTGTCGATGGCGCCGGTGCGACCTTTACGGATGCCCTCTTTACGATCGTTTCCGCCGTCTGCGTAACGGGCCTTTCCGTACAGGATACGGGGACCTACTGGACCTTCTTCGGCCAGGCGGTCATTCTTTTTGCCATTCAGGTCGGCGGCCTGGGCGTCGTCACGGCGGCCATTTCCCTGACTGTCTTTTCAGGCCGCAAGATCGGCCTCATGCAGCGCAATACCATGCAGGAAGCACTGGCGGCGCCACAGCTCAAGGGCATCGTCCAGCTGGTGCTCTTCATCCTGAAGTATGTCGCCATCATCGAACTCGTAGGCACACTGCTTTTGTATACGGTCTTTGCACCGCAGTACGGCTGGGTCACAGGCTGGTGGTATGCTATGTTCCACGCCATTTCGGCCTTTTGTAATGCCGGCTTTGATATTATGGGACCAGCTGGCGGCGGCTCCCTTACGACGTATGAATTCAACCCTGTCGTCAACACGGTCATCATGCTGCTCATCATCATCGGCGGCCTGGGCTTTATGACCTGGGCCGATGTGCGGACCCACGGCTTCCACATCCGGGCGTACCGCCTGCAGTCCAAGATCATCCTGATCATGACGGCTGTGCTCATCATCGTGCCGACGCTCATCTTTTACGCTACGGAATTTGGCCAGAACCACGATACGCTGTACCTCTTCCCGGCCCTGTTCCAGGCCGTGACGACGCGTACAGCCGGCTTTAACAGCGTCGATCTCATGACCTTTTCCGAATCCAACCGGGCTATCCTGATCCTGCTCATGCTCGTCGGTGGTGCGCCGGGCTCGACGGCCGGCGGCATTAAGACGACGACGGCCTTTGCCCTCTTGGCCTCGGTGTGGGCCATGATGCGGCGCAGCTCCGATATTTCCTGCTTTGGCCGGCGTATTTCCGAGGATACACTGCACAAGGCAACGGTGCTCTTCATGATGTATCTCCTCTTGATCATCTTCAGCACCATCTTCATTTCCGCCTTGGATGATATTTCCATCCTCGATTCGTGTTTTGAAACGGTTTCGGCTATTGCGACAGTAGGCCTTTCTATCGGCATTACAGACCAGCTGAGCACGCTCTCTAAGTATATTCTGATCTTCCTCATGTTCTTTGGCCGTGTCGGCGCCCTGACCTTTGTCTTTGCCGTCCACTCCAAATTCGACGGTACGCGCAGCCACTACGTCAAGGAAGACGTCGTTATCGGTTAAGAAAGAAGGACAACCACGTGAAATCTATTTTAATCATCGGCTTAGGCCGTTTTGGCAGCCATATTTGCATGATTCTCCATGACATGGGTCATGAAATCCTCGTCGTCGACACGTCAGAAGAACGGGTACAGAAAATGCTGCCCTATGCGACGAACGGCCTCGTTGCGGACAGTACGGACAAAAGCTTCCTCGAATCCCTGGGGATTCCTAATTTTGATATTTGCCTGGTGACCATCGGTGATGATTTCCAGAGCTCTATGGAAACGACGGCACTCCTCAAGGACTTGGGCGCTAAGCTCGTCGTATCCCGTGCCTCCCGGGGGATTCACGAAAACCTCTTGCGCCGCTGCGGTGCTGACGTCACGGTCTACCCGGAAAAGCAGACGGCTTTTCTCACAGCCTTGCGCTACGGCTCGGATTCCCTCTTTGAATACTTCATCATCAGCAAGGATTATGCCGTTTGTGAAGTGGCCATTCCCCAGGCCTGGATCGGCAAGACCGTTGGCGATCTGAATATCCGCAAAAACTACCACATCAATATCCTGGCCCTTAAGAAAGGCGAAGAGCTTACGGCTGAAATCACGCCGCAGACGGTCTTTACGGAAGATCACACGATTCTCATCTTGGGTAAAAAGGAAACACTCGAACAATTCTATTGAGCTTAGCATATAGGAAAAGACCTGCATAACGCGCTATGCAGGTCTTTTTGTAAGAAATTCTCAATATCGTTGTAATAACAACAGATTCATTTTTCTCCCTATCGTATACTACAGCCATAAGGACGAAGCAGTCCTAATGAGCTAGATAAAATACCAACCGGAAACGGTGAAGGGAGCGATATATATGAGCTTTATCGATTGGCAGGACAAAATTAAGGATTTTAAAAAAGTAGACGTACGGGGCATTCAGGGAAACTTCTTTCCCGGACTGAAACAGCAGGCAGCCAAGCTGCCCGTTGGCGCCGGCCTGGAAGTGGTCCAAAACTTTGACCCCATTCCCTTGTACGAAGTTATGCAGGAATTAGGCTTTGAATATCATACGGAACAGACCGGTGATGCTGAATTTCATGCCTACTTCTATAAGACGACGGCTGGCAGTGATCCCGGTGACATTCCCATGCGCCCGGCCGCACTGACCAACATGCCCCTCATCGATGATGAACTGGGCAAGCTGTCCGTCTCCTTCTGGGATCTCACCTGGAATGATTCGAAACGCTTTTTGCCCTATGAATTCCGTCTCCTCTTGTCCCTGACCAATGCCGTCGGTGCCGGCCGCATGCGTCAGGCTACGCGGGAATTGGTCAAAGCCTATATCCACGGCTTGCCGTCAGCGGCCCTGGACGACGTCTTTGAACTCTTGGCGTGGAACCAGGGGATCGGCTTCTTCAGTTCTGAAATCGGTCCGTCCACCCTGTTCCAGGCTTATAAGACCGTGAAGAATCTGGAAAAACAGGGCAAGAGCCGGGCAGAAATCGGCGCTGTCCTGAAGGAAAAATTCGGCGAAAAGAATCCAGACGTAAAAGTGCAGTAACGAAGTATTTCTAGATAAAACGCGTGAGATAGTGTATACTAAATAATAAGTATAAATATTTGAATTTCAAGGAGGCAAGTGTTATGAGAAAACATGTAAAAGGTAATGTCAGCTGGATTGGCTATGTCGATTGGGAACTGGAAAGCTTCCACGGCGATGATTATTCGATTTATAACGGCTCCAGCCAGAACGCCTATCTAATTGAAGAAGAAAAGACGGTCCTCGTCGATACGATCTGGGTTCCCCATCGTTTCGACTTTATCGAAAACCTGAAAAAGGAAATCGATCTGCACAAGATCGACTACATCATTGCCAACCACGGCGAATGCGACCATTCCGGCGCCTTGACGACGCTCATGGAAGAAATTCCTGATACGCCTATTTATTGCACGGCCAACGCTGTCCGCAGCATTGAAGGCCAGTACGGTAAACGGGGCTGGAATTTCCACGTTGTCAAAACCGGCGACAGCCTCGACATCGGCAATGGCAAAAAGCTCATTTTCGTAGAAATGCGCATGCTCCATTGGCCTGATTCCATGGCAACGTACATGACCGGCGACAACATCCTCTTCTCTATGGATGCCTTCGGCCAGCACTATGCCGTAGAAGAACTGTTCAACGACAAAGCCGACCAGTGTCTCCTGAACCGCGAAGCTATGAAATATTTCGCCAACATCCTCAACCCCTTTGCCCCCATTTTGACAAAGAAACTCGAAGAAATCGGCAAACTCAACCTGCCCATCGAAATGATCGCTCCGTCCCACGGTGCTATTTGGCGCACCGATCCCTTGCAGATCGTCGAAAAATACGCCCAGTGGGCTGATGCCTACCAGGAAAACCAGGTTACCATTGCCTACGATACCATGTGGAACGGCACAGAAGCCATTGCCCACAAGATCGCTTCGGAAATCCACGCCCAGAGCCCGGATACAGTAGTCAAGGTCTTCAATATTGCCAAGTCCGATAAGAATGAAGTCATGACGGAAGTATTTAAATCCAAGGCCATTGCCGTCGGTTCGCCGACCGTCGGCTGCAGCATCCTTTCCAGTGTTGCCGGCTGGCTGGAATTCCTGAAACAGCTGAAGTTTAAGAATAAGAGAGCCGCTGCCTTCGGCTGCTATGGCTGGAGCGGTGAATCTGTCAAGATTCTCCAGGCTAAATTGAAAGAATTTGGCTTTGACGTCATCGACGACAATATCCGGTCCCAGTGGAATCCGGAAGAAAGCGATTACGCCGCTGTACCGGAACTGGTAAAACACCTCTTAGGTTAACACCCATACCTCCTCTCACGTAGTATCAGGGCACGGTCGTGCCGGGTCATCCCGGCGCGGCCGTGCTTTTTTTGTCAGCCTAAGATGATGTTGTCGATAAGTCGCGTCTTGCCAATGCGTACGGCCAGGGCGAGGAGGCTCTTTTCATCGACCGTTTCGATTGCTTCAAGGGCCGGGAAAGAGAAGAGATCTACGTAGTCGATAGAGGCTAGCGGTTCTCCTTCGATTTCTTTCGTGACCAGCGCCTTCAGGACGGCTGCGTTGCGTTCGCCCTTTTCATAGGCGTCCTTTGCCAGGCGCAGGCTGCGCGACAAGACGAGGGCTGCCGTCTTTTCTTCCGGCGACAGATAGACGTTGCGCGAGCTGCGGGCCAGGCCGCTTTCTTCCCGCACGATGGGGACCATGTTGATATGAACCGGCAAGTTCAGATCCTGGACAAAGCGGCAGACAACGACGACCTGCTGGGCATCCTTTTGGCCGAAAAAGGCTTCGTCTGCCTGGGTAATGTTAAAGAGCTTCGTTACGACTGTGGCGACACCGCGGAAGTGGATAGGCCGCTGGGCACCACAGAGCTTGTGTGTGATATCGCCTTCGACGTTGACATACGTACAAAAGCCTTGGGGATACATTTCGTCCGGTTCCGGATGAAAGACGGCATCGACACCGACGCTTTCGAGCTTCCGGCAGTCTTCTTCAAAACGGCGCGGATAGGCGTCAAAATCTTCATTGGGGCCGAACTGGGTTGGGTTGACGAAGACCGATGCGATGACGAAATCCGTCGCTTCTTTTGCCGCCCGCATCAGCGTCAAATGGCCTTCATGTAAGGCTCCCATCGTGGGTACCAGGCCGATCCGGCGGCCTTCCTGCTTCAGGCGCAGGGCAAATTCCTGCATTTCTTTGACTGTGCGAAAAATCTTCAAGGTTCATACACTCCTTTTGATGTTTTTTGGGGCAAAAGAGTATAAAAAAAGCACCCTTCAGCGCAGACTGAAAGGTGCATGGGACATGCAGACGTCAATACGCGCAACTCTTGCTCCTTTTTTGGCGTAAAAGGGCGCAAAAAGAGCGCGGTCTTTGATGAGTATCCTTTCTGTCTCGGTCTAAAAAGATCCAAGCAGCTGACAATCCATCCATTCAAAATATAAAACCGAAAAGTATAACTCACGTAACGTGATGCTATCTTTTGCCTCGGCCGTATCATATCACACTTGTTCTGTTTTAGCAACAAGTGATTGAAATTTTCCGTTTCTTATACAGCCTGCAGGAATATTCTGTCAAAGGGGAGGGAAGCTGCCTGCAGGGAAAAAGGCACAATGGGCACCTTAATGAGGAAAATTTTTTTTCGGCGCCCTTATATGATTAGATTATATACACGTGAAAATTATCACGAATAACCCTCTTGTCAGGGGCAGTATGTCTGTGTATAATGGACGCGACATGCTGACATCCAACCAATAGTTCCCACGGGAGGAAATACGCCGATGGAATATGTACGTGAGTTGGATACAAGAGCGGCGGGCACTGCCGCCACCCAAAGTGCCTTGAAGGTGCATCGTCTTACCTTTATGGAGGCAGCCATGCTGGTCGTCGGTTCGACCATTGGCTCCGGTGTCTTAGGACTGGCCTACGCGAGCCGTTTAGCCGGCTGGCCTGTCCTATTCGTCTGGCTCGTCGTAGCCGGGATTTTTTCCGGCATTTCCATGCTGTACGTCGCGGAAACAGCCTTGCGGACACAAGAGCCGTTGCAGCTTTCCGGCCTGGCTGAAAAGTACGTGGGGAGAATCGGTTCCTGGCTGATTTTTTTCTCCGTTGGCGCCACGTCCTTTTGCAGTCTCATTGCCTATACGGCCGGCTGTGGCCGGATCCTCAGCGAGTGTACGGGCCTTACGCCGGAGCTGGCCGGTATCCTCTTTGCTGCCGCTGCGACCGTTGTCGTCTGGGGCGGTCTGAAGGTGACCGGTGTAGCCGAAAAATTTCTCAGCCTGGGCATGATCGTCATGCTGCTGCTCCTGGCCGGGGCCTCTGTCGTATCAGCCCGCGTGCCTGTAGCAGATATTTTTTATACCCACTGGGCCTATGCCGTCCCGGTTTTTAATATTGCCGTTTTTTGTTATGCCGTTCAATATATTGTGCCGGAGCTGGCCCGTGGCTTTACCCATGCGCCACAAAAATTGGTGCCGTCCCTCCTGACCGGCATGGGCATTTCCTTTCTCATCCTGGCCAGCGTGCCCTTGTCTGTTTTCCTCATGCTGCCTGTAGCAGAGATTACGGAAGTAGCGTCTCTCTCGTGGGGACGGGCCCTGCAGCCGGATATTTTCTTTTTCCTGGTCAACGCCTTTGCCTTTTGCGCGATGCTCACGTCCTTTTGGGCTATTTCGGAAAGCTTTTTGACCAATATGGTAGACCGCCTGCACCTGGCTTCGGAAGGGGCTGTAAAGGGCCGTGCCCTGTGCCTGGCCGTCATCGTTATACCGCCTGTTTTTCTGGCGTCAGGCAATCTCGTAGGCTTTGTCAACGCCTTGTTTAGTGCCGGTACCTTTGGCGGTATTATCATGTCCGTCCTGCCCGTGTTCATGCTGCGCCAGGCCCGGCGCCAGGGCAACCGGCAGCCCTGCTGGCAGTGTGGCTGTATTGCCAGCCTGCCTGTGCAGCTCCTGGTCGTGGCCCTCTTTAGCGGTGCCGGCATCTATGCCTTGTGCAGCCTGGCAGGACTGCTGCCGCCGGCGTGGTAATCGATGTACTAGCGAAGTCTGGACTGCGTGTGATGACGCGGACCAGGCTTCTTTTTTCTAAATGAGAAGAAAAAGGATGCACGGGCACCGTATTTGTGGTACGATGGAATAAACATAACGCTATATACTATGCTAAAACCTGCCGGAGGAGGTGCCTCATTATGCTAGGAGATTGTGCGAATTGCAACTGTGGCCATATATGTGCGACGAAAGGTGTGAGCTGTACGCCTGTCGACAAGGAAGCCGTCCTGAGCCAGTATTCGCCAGAGGAACGGAAAATGATGGAAGCCGCTGCCTATGTCGAAGCGACGTATTATATGCAGTATACGCGCATTCAGGAAACGGCGGCCTTTGCCCAGCGCATGGGCTACAAAAAAATCGGCCTGGCCTTTTGCGTCGGCATTAGCCACGAAATGGAGCTCATTGCCAGCTATTTCTCGAAATTTTTCGACGTCTATTCTATTTGCTGCAAAAACTGCGGTATTGCCAAGGACGAGCTGGGCCTGTCCCGGGTCACGCCGGAAAACCCCATCGAAAGCATGTGCAACCCGAAAAACCAAGCCCATTTCCTGAATGAACAGGGCTGTGAGCTCTTCGTCTCTGCCGGGCTCTGCGTCGGCCATGATGCCATTTTCAATGCGTCCTGTAAGGGACCGGTGACCAATCTGATCGCTAAGGACCGCGTCCTGGCCCATAATCCCATGGGCGCCGTGTATTCGAACTACTGGCGTAATAAGCTGGGTCTGAATGAAGAGGACTAGGGCTTGTTGCACCAGCTGTACAGACACAAAAAAAGAACTCCACTACCAAGTAGTGAAGTTCTTAGACTTTGGAGCCACTAATAGGATTTGAACCTACGACCCTCTCATTACGAATGAGATGCTCTGCCAGCTGAGCTATAGTGGCACGAAAAGTACTCTGTTAGTATAGCAAGATTGCCTGTGCTTGTCAATAAAAAAAGAAAAGAAATTTTGATCAATTGCAAAGAAATAAAATCAAAAAGTCAAAAATTAATTTTCCTAACCGTTACTTTTACAATATACAAGGCGGTCAGGGCAGACTATAATCAAAGCATAAAGAAGAACGAACGGGCCGCAAGGCCCGGAAAGGCGTGAGGATCATGAAAGGTAAAAGTGGCGTTGTATTTTCCCTGACAACTGAAAATGCGGCTGTACCGGGGTGCACCGTATCGAATGCCCTCTGGGAAAGCCAGGCAGGCAGTTTGATCTGTTTTTCTCTGGGTGCGGATACGGATATCAGTGCCGAAACGAGTCCCTTTCCCCGGCTGCTGTACGTCGATACAGGCTGTATGACCGTCTTTACGACGGCCGGAGAAGAATGGCACGTCAAGACGGGCCAGGCCCTGCTCGTACCGGCAGATGTGCCGACGGGCATGAAAGCTGCTGAGGATACAGTATATTTGGAAATCGTCCAAAAGGAGGATACGCATATGAATAAAGTGATAAAAGCTGGTAACGTTTTTAAATTGGCCGATCTCGTTCCTTATCAGGACGGCCGTATTGTCAACATGGACGTCGTCAACAACGACCACTTGAAACTGGCCATCATGAGCTTTGCTGACGACACGGGCCTTTCGGAACATGCTGCACCGGGTGAAGCCCTGGTCCTGGCCCTGGAAGGCAAAGGCATCATCGGTTATGAAGGCCAGGATCATCCCATTCAGGCTGGCGAAACCTTTAAATTCGATAAACTGGGCCGCCATTCCGTCAAAGCCGACGGGCCGTTCAAAATGGCCCTCTTCTTGACACTGGATGCCTGAGGGTTTATTACTATATGCAAGGTACCGGATTTCCGGTGACCATAAATATGTTGCTTTGAAAGGAGCGATTTATTATGAAATTCAAGGTTAATGATAGCTGTATCTCTTGCGGTATGTGCGCTGCTTCCTGTCCGGAAGTGTTCCACATGACAGACGCTGGCGTAGCAGAAGCCATTCCTGATGACGTAGCACCGGAATTGGAAGCTTCGGCACAGGATGCCATGAACAACTGTCCGGCTGGCGCTATTGAAGAAGCCTAAGGCCTAAGCACATAGGAAGTCCGGCCCTGGCAGACACGGCACGACAGCCGCCCTGCCCGGGCGGGACTTTTGCTTTTTCTGAGCCTCTCATTACGAATGAAAGGCTCAGCTGGTACGTTACATAAAAAGAAGAGGACGGCTGCCAAAGCAGGGGGCCTCTTCTTTTTTTAGCGTGTAGGGCTATTTTTTCTCGAAATAATACCGCGTCCACATGGTCACTTCCGAAAGGGACGGATGGGGCGTCATGGTTTCGCCAATCGTATAGACCGAGCGCGGGTCCAGTGTCCGCGTCAAAGGCTTTTGCCGCAAGGCACGGGCCGTCGGCGACGCGATTTCCTCATGAAGCGGCGTAATCGTATGGGTGCCGCAGGAAAGGAGGTTGATGAAGGGCTGGATGAGGATCGAGGCTTCCGGTCCGACGATGTGGGCGCCCAGGACGTGACGCGTCTTGCCGTCGACGACGAGCTTGATGAAGCCGTCGTCAGAGGCACCGGGTTCAAAGCCCAGGGCATAGCCCTTGACGGCTGTCGAGTAGTGATTGACTGCCGTTTCCGTCGTATAGCCCGCCTTTTGGGCCTGGATTTCCGTCAGGCCTACGTGGGCCGCTTCGGGGTACGTATAGGTCACGGCTGGTACCGTATCGTATTGGGCCCAGCGCCACTGGTCCGGAGCCATGCCGGAGAAGAGATTATGGGCAATGATTTCCGCTTCGTAATTGGCCTTGTGGCGGAACGGTGCCAGGCCGTTTACGTCGCCTAAGGCCCAGATTCCGTCAGCCGTCGTTTCGAGGAATTCATTGGTCATAATATAGCCGCGCTGGTCGGTCTGAACGTCTGTATTTTCCAGGTGTAGCAGCTCGGTCATGGGCTTGATGCCAGGGGCAACGAGAATTTCTTCAGCCCGTACTTCAGCAGAAAGGCCGTCTTCACGGCTGTGAATGGTCAGTACCTTTTCGTTGCCTTCCATACGGACGGAAATGGTGTCCTGGTTCAGGCGTACGTCTATGCCGCGGTTTTGGAACTGGCGCAGCATAAAGGCGGAAATATCGCCGTCTTCCTTGGGCAGGAGGCGTACGTTGTGCTGGACGATCGTCACGTGTGTACCCGCCGCATTAAAGACGTGGGCAAATTCGCAGCCAATGGGGCCGCCGCCGATGATGATCAGGCTCTTGTACGGTGCCTCCGGATAGGCCTTGCCAAAGAAGGTTTCGGACGTGACGTAGCCGCATTCGGCAAGACCCGGCAGGTCGGGAATATGCGTGCGGCCGCCTGTGCCGATGATAATCCGGTCGCCTGTGAGGAAGGCCGCCGTGCCGTCGTCGAGGCTGATGGTTACTTCCTTTTTGCCGGAAAAGGACGCCGTACCGTGATACGTATCCATCGTCGGGAAGCGGTCGTAGTACCCGCGGATGGCTTCGCTTTCATTGACCTTTTTCCAGAGCCGTTCCGACAGGAGCTTCCAGTCGAGGGTCACGTTTTCGGCGTTGACGCCAATGCGGCGGGCTTCACGGATTTCGCAAATGGCGTTCGCTGCCGTAACCAGCATCTTCGTCGGAATACAGCCGCGGTTCAGGCATGTGCCGCCAAAGCGCCCGCGTTCGATGAGGGCAACTGTTTTATTTTCACGCAACGCAGCGTCGGCGACGATATTAGCGGCGCCGGTGCCAATGATGATGACATCATAATGTTTCATGGGGATTCCTCCTTTGTAGGCGGATACTAAGAAATTTTGTTTCCCCATCTATTGACAGGGAAATCCTTGCTTTGCTATAATTTTAATATATTTTCATATAGTAGTAAAGGGAGTAACCTTTCGGCTATCATCAACATACATGTCCTGTTTCAGGGCTGGTGATAGCGTTGTGATGACACAATAGGTGAGACTTTCGCAAGATATACCATCCTGCGAAAGTCTCTTTTTTTAACTAATTTCTACATAAAAGAAAAGAGGACACTCATGGAAATGACATTTTTATCTTGGGAATTTTTTGCAGCCTTAGGCTCGATCATCATCCTGGACCTGGTGCTGGCCGGCGATAATGCCGTGGTCATCGCCATGGCTGCCAATACGCTGCCGGCACAGCTGCGCAAAAAGGCCATTCTTATCGGTACGGCCGGTGCCGTCGTCGTCCGCCTGCTCATGACCCTGGCCGCCGTATGGCTCTTGACCATCCCCTTCCTGCAGGCCCTGGGCGGTCTCATTCTCCTGCCCATTGCCGTAAAGCTCCTGGCGCCGGCCCAGACAGACGAAGCTGTACATGTAAAAGAAGCTAACAGCCTCATGGGCGCCGTCAAGACCATCCTCGTAGCCGATGCCGCTATGGGTATCGATAACGTCCTGGCTATTGCCGGTGCTGCCGGCGGCCACTTCCTCCTCGTCGCCATGGGCCTCGTCATCAGCATTCCCATCGTCGTCGGTGGCAGCCAGATCATCGGCAAGGTCCTGGACCGTTTCCCCATCCTGCTCTATGCTGGTGCCGGCATTCTCGGCTGGACGAGCGGCTCTATGGTCGTTCATGACGCTATTGCCGGTGCTTATTTGCAGTCTCTCACAGGCAGTGCCATTGCCTACATCCTGCCGGCTCTCGGCGCCGCTGCAGTCTGCCTCATTGGCTGGTACCGCAGCCACCGCGGCCCCAAAACGGCACCGCAGGTTGTCAAATAATCGAAGTTTCACCATGTCTTGGACGGTCCCCGGGGAGGGGACCGTTTTTTTCCTTTTCACGGGCCTTATTTCCAGGTATAATGAGAGAAAGTCTTATAATAGTTTTGCCCTTATTTGAGAGAGAGGTCCTTTTTGTGTCCAGGTCTTTGCCCTATAAAATATTGGGAATTGTCATGCTCTCGTCGTTCCTGACGCCTTTTACGAGCAGTTCCCTCACCTTGTCCTTGCCCGACATGGGCCGGGAATTCAGCGCCAGTGCCAGTACCCTGGGCTGGGTCCTGGAGATTTTCCTCCTGGCCTCGGTGGTCTTCCTCCTGCCGGTCGGCAAAATGGCCGACCGCATAGGGAAACGCAAGATCTTTCTCTGGGGCACCGTGCTCTTTGCCCTGTCTTCCGTCTGTGCCTTTTTTGCTACGTCCATGGCCTGGCTTTTGGCTGCGCGCCTGTTGCAGGGATTGGCGGCGGCCATGATTTACGCGACCAACATGGCCATCCTGGTCCTCGTCTTCCCTTTGGAAAAGCGGGGCATGGCTATGGGCTGGAACGTCTCTATGGTCTACGTAGGCCTCTCCCTGGGGCCTGTACTGGGCGGTTTTTTCAACTACTATTTCGGCTGGCGCAGCATTTTCCTCTTCATCATCGTCTGCAGTGTCCTCTGCAGCCTGGCTATCCTGAAATTCCTGAAAGAAGAATGGCTTGTCGAAGGGGCCAAGGGCGGCGATGGCCTGGGCGCCCTTGGTTATGGGCTGGCCATGGTCCTCGTCATGTACGGCCTTTCGGAGCTGCTGCAGCAGTCCTGGGCCTGGTGCGCTCTCGCCGGCGGCCTCATCCTGTTTGCGATTTTCCTGCGCCATGAAACCCGGTGCGAGCAGCCCGTTTTGCCTGTAGCCCTGCTTTGGCACAACCGCATGTTTACCTTATCCAACCTGGCGGCTATGCTCAACTACAGTGCAACCTTCGCCATCAGCTTTCTCCTTTCCATGTATCTTCAGTCTGTCCTGGGCCTGAGCTCCCGCGATGCGGGCCTGCTGCTCCTCGTGCAGCCGGTCATTCAGGCGATCCTTTCGCCTAAAACAGGCTCCCTTTCTGACCGCTATCCGGCAACGACGCTCAGCTCGGCCGGCATGGCCATCATTGCCTGCGGTCTCCTGGGCCTGGCCTTTACCGTACGGGCCCGGCTGTTCTGGCCCCTCGTGCCGATCCTCATGCTCATCGGCTTTGGCTTTGCCCTCTTTACGGCACCGAACAACAATGCCATCATGAGCTCTGTAGAAAAACGCTACTACAGCATGGCGTCTTCCTTATTGAGCACCATGCGGCTCATTGGCCAAATCCTGAGCGTAGCCATCGTGACACTGCTCATGTCCCTGCACTGGGACTATCTGCCGGCGTCTGCTATGCTCGTGCGCAATATTGAAATCGCCTTCTTCGTCTTTACGGCCCTCTGTCTGGCCGGCATGGTACCGTCTCTGAGCCGCCGCAAATGAAGGCGTCCGTTGCTCTGGCCCGGCCTTTGTGATACAATAAGCGGTACAGCTTTATAGAGCTGCCCGGCCAAAGAGAAGGGGGGAAACAGTGCCTTTCTTCTGCCGGGACGAGAATAGAGTCTGACTTCAAACGGCCGGACGCTGAGCCCTGTACTGCCAAAGACCCTTGCGGTAAGGGAGCTGTGACAGAGACGGAAGAGAAGGAGTCTGATAGTGTGTTTGCGTTACTAAAGAATAAAATGGCTGTCCTGCTTTTGGGCGCAGCCTGTATGGTGTCCTCTGTAGCTTCGGCACAGATTGCCAATGACCGCATTGCCATTGGCGGTGTCGGCCCGGGCTGTACGCCGGCCTACGTAGAAGGTGTCTACGGCGAGCCGACCAGCAAAACCGAAGGCTCCAATGGGGACCAGTCGTATTTGGAATACAACTATAATAATGGCTTTCTCGTCGGCTTTGATACAAACGGCAGCCAGGCCGTAGCCGCTACGTGCACGACGGACAACCTGACTACGCCCGACCACGTAGCTGTAGGCATGGAAGCCAGCGTCTTATCCCGTGTATACGGGACGGCCGATCATATTTATAATTTTAACGATAAATCTTTGTACGTATACGATGGCACAGGCGGCGAACAGCTGGCCTTTGATGTGCAGAATTTTTACATCGTCAGCATCAGTGCCCGCATTAACTGACGGGTAACGACCTGTACCTGTGCGGCAAAGAATCGGTGTATAGCCGCCCTTAGGTATAGAGCGGCAGAAACAGGAGGTACTATAGTGTTTAAACAGATGGCAGTCACACTCTGCACCCTTTTGTCCCTGGCCGGAACGACAGCCTGGGCAGCCGGTACGACGGCACCGGAAGAAACGACTCTGCGGACGGTGCCGACGTCATTTGCCGATACAGCGGCAAGCCAGGCCGCAGCCAGCGCGCTGGTCCAGGTCAAAGCACCGGCCAAGAGTGACACGGCAACGGCACCGGTCGTAACGATTACGCCGGCTGCGTCTGCGCCGGCAGATACGCAGTCTGCGGCGCCGAAAAAGGCCGATGAAAAAAAGATTATGCTCAATCTGGCCAGCCGCATCCTGACCCTCTACCAGGGTAATACGAAAATTACCATGTATCCCGTCGGTGTCGGCAAAGCGTCTACGCCCTCGCCGACCGGTACCTATTCGATTACCGATAAAGAAGTAAATCCCACGTGGATCGACCCCGATACGGGCACACAGGTTCCATCCGGCCCTGCTTGTCCCCTGGGCTACCGCTGGCTCGGCCTCTTTGGCAACTACGGCATTCACGGCACGAACGCGCCTAGCTCCATTGGCGGCTACGTTTCCCACGGCTGCATCCGCATGCACGAAGCCGATGTCGAAGACCTGTACAACCGCGTCAGCATCGGCACGCCGGTCATTATCTACTATGACCGCATCGTCATCGACCGCGACCCGGACCACACCATTTCCTATTATATTTACCCCGATGGCTATGGCCGCCAGCCCCTGACGGCAGAGCAGGTCAAACAGGCCCTGGCCGGCTACGGAGTAGAAGACTTTGAAGAATACGGCGACATCTACAATAAGATCGCTGCCTCCGACGGCCAGCCGACGTATGTAGCCAAGGCCTACGACCTCTACGTCAACGGCCAGAAACTGGCGAAACGGGCACTTGGCAAGGGCGGCAGCGTCTGGCTGCCGGTCTTCACTCTGGCTTCGGCTATGCACACGCAGACGAGCTGGAACGGCGATACGCAGATGGTAACGACAGCCTACGGCACAGCGCCGGGCGTCGTACACAGCGACGTCGTCTATATCGATAGTGAAGACGCGTATATCCTGTACCGCCTGCAAGGGCGCCTCACAGGCAATCTGGTCTATACGCTGCAGTCCGTAGCACCGGCTGCCGGCACGACGGCCGGTACGTCCCTTGACGAAGACACAGCCGGCAGCCTCGCAAAAGCAGCGCCGTCCGTATAAAAGCGCCGGAAAGGCTGATCACGTGGTCAGCCTTTCTTGACAGGCACGACAATCCTATGCTATACTTTGAAAAGTTAGGTGTGCAAGGTTCACCTAGCTTTTTTAAGTTAGCATGTTTTTATCTTGACTTAGTCTGCTGGGTATGATACATTAGGTAAGCAGTCCTGACTAGAGAGCAGGCTTTTACTACGATTTGAGAGAGGTGTAAGGAATGCGTACAGCTATTACATTGGCATGCACAGAATGCAAACAGCGTAACTACCGGACAAACAAAAACAAAAAGAACAATCCGGATCGTTTGGAACTGAAGAAATATTGCCCGTTCTGCAAAAAAGAAACATTACACAAAGAAACGAAATAAGTTTGAAATAAGATGTGCTTAATCTTATTTGAATGTGAGAGGTTATATGGCAGCTACAGCATCAAAGAAAGCACAAAAGAATAAGAAAAAGGATGCGAACGGCAAATTTCTCCGCGGTGTTAAGGCAGAATTAAAAAAGGTCATCTGGCCGACGAAAAAAGAATTGATTAACTATACCGTTATGGTTATTGTTGCCACCATTGTCGTCATGGCGATTATTGCTTTGTCTGACGGTGTATTTTCTCAACTGTTCCGGTTACTCCGAAGCATTGTCGGATAGGGGGCCCGCGCATAGATGGAAACTGATAAGAAATGGTATGTTATCCATACGTATTCTGGTTATGAAAATAAAGTAATGGCTAACCTGGAACGGAAGGTCAAATCCATGGGACTGGAAAACGAAATCAATCGTATCCTCGTACCGATGGAAGACGAAGTGGATGTGAAGGATGGCAAGAAACGTACGGTAAAACGTAAAGTGTTTCCCGGCTATGTCCTCGTAGAAATGGAAGTCAATGACCGTTCCTGGTACGTCGTCCGTAACACTCCTGGCGTCACGGGATTTGTCGGCTCGGCGACGAAGCCGGTTCCGCTGCAGCCAGAAGAAGTGAAACGCATTCTGAAGTCGCAGGGAATTGCTGAAAGCGAACCGAAAGTACATCTTTCTGTTGAAGTAGGTGAACAGGTTCGTATTACGTCTGGACCTTTTGAAAACTTCATTGCCGTCATTACGGAAATCAATGAAGAAAAAGGCACCCTGAAAGGCCTGATCGATATGTTCGGTCGGGAAACAGCGGTAGAAGTCGACTATTCTCAAATTGAGAAAAGTCTGGAATAAATACTTCTAAATGCGGCACATGCCGCGAGTGGGAGATTCTTATGAATCGTTTGACCACATCTTGTAGTGTAAGGAGGTGTAACTCACCATGGCAAAAAAAGTAACAAGAATGGTAAAACTCCAGTGCGAAGCTGGTAAAGCAACTCCGGCGCCTCCGATTGGCCCTGCATTAGGCCAGGCTGGTGTCAACATCATGGCTTTCGTAAAGGAATTCAACGAACGTACAGCTAAACAGGCTGGCTACATTATTCCTGTTGAAATTACCGTTTATGAAGACCGTTCTTTCACGTTCATCACGAAGACGCCGCCGGCAGCTGTACTGTTGAAGAAAGCAGCAGGCCTCGACAAAGCTTCGGGCGAACCGAACAAGAAAAAAGTAGCAAAACTGGGCCGCGATAAAGTCCGCGAAATCGCGGAAACTAAAATGCCGGACCTCAACGCCAACGACGTTGAAGCAGCAATGAAGATGGTTGAAGGTACTGCCCGCAGCATGGGCATCGAAATCGTCGACTAATCTTGATTTCGGCTCGTGGAAGGGGTATTCCCCGCTAATCACCACAAAGGAGGAAACACTTAGATGGCAAAATTTGGTAAGAAATACGCAGAAGCCGCTAAACTGTTCGATAAACATCAGCAGTATGACGTAGCAGAAGCAATCGACATCTTGAAAAAGATGGATATAGCTAAATTTGACGAAACCGTTGAATTGGCTGTAAATCTGAACGTAGATCCGAAATATGCCGATCAGCAGGTTCGTGGCGCTTTGGTTCTGCCACACGGCATCGGCAAATCGAAAACCGTCCTCGTCTTCGCACAGGGCGATAAAGAAAAAGAAGCTCAGGCAGCTGGCGCTGATTTCGTTGGCGCTGATGATCTCATTGAAAAGATCAAAGGTGGCTGGCTTGAATTTGACGTAGCTATTGCTACACCGGACATGATGGGTAAAGTTGGCCGCCTTGGTAAAATCCTTGGTCCTAAAGGCCTCATGCCTAACCCGAAAGTCGGCACTGTAACAATGGACGTTACCAGAGCTATCAACGAAAGTAAAGCAGGTAAGGTAGAATATCGTACGGACAAAGCCGGCAATATTCATTCCCCTATCGGCAAGAAATCGTTTGATGCAGATAAATTGGTTGAAAACCTGACAACCCTCGTTGATACGTTGGTTAAGGTTAAACCGTCGGGCGCTAAAGGCCAGTACATCAAATCCATTACGGTAAGTACGACCATGGGCCCTGGCATCCACATCAACCAGTACAGCATCAAAGGTGCTGTAAAAGCTGAAACAAAATAATATCTCTCTTAGCTGTAGACTGAAGGTATGTATAATGGGCGCAAGCCCGCCATCTGAGGCTTAGAAACTAGCAGATATCTAAACTTGACTAGTTCGGCCTCATGTGAAATGAGGCCGTTTTTTACGCTAAGACGATATAAATCCCACTTTAAGGAGGTGTATCGAAACAATGTCTATGCCGCAAAACAAAACGATTTCCCCGGCTAAAATTGCCGTCGTAAACGAAATGAAAGAAAAACTGCAGTCTGCACAGGGTGCTGTACTCGTAGGTTTTACTGGCCTTTCCGTTGCTGACGTTACAAAACTGCGCCGTAAATTCCGTGAAGGTAATGTAGAATACAAGGTTATCAAAAACACCTTGACCCGCATTGCTGCAAACGAAGTTGGTTATGAAGGCTTGAGCGAATTCCTCGAAGGTCCGACCGCTTTGGCATACTCCACAGAAGATGCTGTAGCTCCGGCTAAGATCCTCAAAGAATTCATCAAAGAAACCAAAACAGAAGCACTGACCGTTAAAGTTGGTATCTGTGATGGTCAAGTTATTGACGCTGCTGGCGTTGAAGCTCTGGCAAACCTGCCGAGCCGCGAAGAACTGCTCGCCAAATTGGTTGGCAGCATGCAGGCCCCTATTTCCGGTCTGGTCAACGTATTGCAGGGCAATATCCGCAACATGGTTTATGTGCTTGATGCTGTACGCGCTAAAAAAGCCGAACAGGAAAGTGCATAATATAAACTAAAAACAAACACTCTTACTAATAAGAAACCATTGGAGGAACAAAAAATGACTAAAGAAGAAATCATGCAAGCCATTGAAGAAATGACCGTTCTCGAACTGTCTGAACTCGTAAAAGCTATGGAAGACAAATTCGGCGTATCCGCTGCTGCTCCGGTTGCTGTTGCCGCTGCTGCTGCTCCGGCTGCTGCTGCTGAAGAAAAATCCGAATTCGACGTAATCCTCACCAGCGCTGGCGACAAGAAAATCGGCGTAATCAAAGTTGTCCGCGAAGTAACGGGTCTCGGCCTGAAAGAAGCTAAAGCCCTCGTTGATGGCGCTCCTGCTCCTGTTAAAGAAGGCGTTGCTAAAGCTGACGCTGAAGCTCTCAAAGCTAAACTCGAAGAAGCTGGCGCTTCCGTTGAATTGAAATAATTTCAACTTACGTACAAGCAAAAAGCTGTGCAAAAATGTGAATTCATTTTTGCACAGCTTTTTTTATTCGTACATTTCCGGCCGGCGCAGCTTCAGGAAGGGCCGTTCGGCCTTGGCCTTGCGGGCCAGGGACAGGTCGAGGTCACACGTCAGGAGCTGTTCCGTAGCGTCGCCCTTGACGAGCACCTCACCCCACGGGTCGATGACCAGTGACTCGCCGGCAAAGTCCATGCCGCCTTCCTTGCCTACGCGGTTGCACATGGCCACAAAGGTCTGGTTCTGGTAGGCCTGGACGCGCATTTCCCATTCGAACATTTCCAAGGGTTCGGCCTTCGTATTGGCCGTCGGCACGATGACCAGATCGGCACCCTTGGCGGCACAGGTGCGGATACTTTCGGGCAAGTGCCGGTCAAAGCAGATGACGATGCCGACGCGGCCAAAGAGCGTGGAAAAGACCTGAAAGCCCTCGTCTGACGGCGTATAGTAGTCGCACTCGTAAAACTGCTCAGCCTGGAAAATATGCACCATTTTGGCCATTCCCTGGAGCTCACCGGCCGGCGTCAGGAAGAGATTTGTATCGTAAGCCTGGCCGCCTTGGTCCAAATAGAGATTAGGTGAAAGGTAGAGGTGGTGTTCCCGGCACTTCTGCTTAAACCGGTCGATACAGGCAGCGTCAGGCCGGAATAAGTAGGCCGAGGCATCCTGCTTTTCATACTGGGCAAAGAACGGTGACAGCTGTACTTCCGGGAAAAAGAGGAGGTCACAGCCGGCGGCGGCATCGCAAAAAGCCAGCGATTTTTCCAGATTTTTCTCTACGTCTTTAGACATAGACATTTGCGCCATTCCTAACTTCAAAATATGCACATCCCTTCGGCAAAAAAAGATCGGCAGCCCCTTGGCCGCAAATCCTGATGATATCAGTATATATTGGAAAGTATAGCATGGTTACGCCTTTTTGTCCCGCTTTTTTGAAAAAATCTGCCTTGTCATCTCTACTGTTCTAAGGTATAGTAATACTAGTAAGTAATTTATATTATCATTTGAAGGAGACATAATCATGGCAGAAAATAAAGTATATGCAGTATTTAAAACGAACAACGGTGACTTCACGGTAGAATTATTCCCGGACAAAGCACCGATTACGGTAGAAAATTTCCGCAAGCTCGCTGAAAGCAACTTCTACGACGGCACCATTTTCCACCGCATCATTGGCGACTTCATGATTCAGGGCGGCGATCCCCAGGGCACAGGCTTTGGCGGCTCCGACGAAATGATCCCTGACGAATTCGGTCCGGGCCTCGATTTCAACGAACCGGGCGTCCTGGCCATGGCCAACGCCGGCCCGAATACAGGCAGCTCCCAGTTCTTCGTCACTGTCGTACCGACACCGTGGCTCCAGAACCATCATTCCATTTTCGGCAAAGTCGTCGAAAAAATCAGCCACGTCAAGACAGACTTCCGCGATAAACCTTTAGAAGATGTCGTAGTAGAAACGATTCAAATTGTTGAAAAATAAGGCAGAAGCCTATTATACGTATGTCGTACGTTGCGCCGACGGCTCTTATTATACGGGGTGGACGCGCGACGTTGACCAGCGTGTAGCTGCACACAACAGCGGCCGTGGCGCCAAGTATACGCGTTCCCGCCAGCCTGTTGTCCTGGTTTGGAGCCAGGCCTTTACGTCCAAGCACGCCGCTATGCACTGGGAATGGCAGATCAAGCAATGGCCCCGTGCCAAAAAGGCAGACCTCGTCTGCCGGCAGCTCCTGTTGCCTGACTGCGCGAAAGGAGAGGGACAGGGTGAAACAATGGAAGAAATGGATACTGACAGCACTCGTCGGCACGTCTCTGGTTAGCGCTCCTATCGGTCTGGCCCAGGCAGCGTCGACGACGGAAACAATTCTGTACGGCGTAGCCGCAGCGGCACTCATTAAGCAGCAGCTCAGCAAAATGGACCGCGACGGCCAGCCGCAAATGCTGGCCCAGGTCAAGGACAAGACCGGCGTCAGCGGCGACTTATATTCCCAGCAGCGGCTGGAACGCATTACGGACCGTCTCGTCCAGACGGGCATGATCAAGCGCGATTACGACGTCTACGCCAATCCCAGCCAGGAGCTCAACGCCTTTGAAACCATTGGCGGCGTCATCTCCGTCAACCAGGGCATGATGAACGTCCTCGATGACGACGAGCTGGCCTTTACGCTCTGTCATGAAATGCAGCACGGCGAGCATCATCACGCCATTAATGGCGTCATGAAGAGCATCGGCGTCTCCCTGGCAGTGGACCTGGCCTTTGGCGGCAACGCGGACGTCCTCGATGTCCTCTTAGGCGGTATTGCCGTCAACTACATCGATAACGAGCTGATTACCATGGATCAGGAAAAACAGGCCGATGCCGATGGCTTCAACGTCCTCAAGAATACGAGCTTCAATGTCGGCGGCGCGCCATCTTCTATGCAGCTGGTCTATGAAAAATACGGCGACCTCTACCGCGAAGGCTTTGGCCGCGTCCTCAGTCCGAACAACCATCCGCAAATGAGCAGCCGTATTGAAAAGCTCGGCCAGCGTATGACCCGCTGGTCCGGCAACCACGTCCAGGTCGGCGGTGACACGGTTTACGTCAACGCCCTGCCGGTCTTGCGTCCGGCTCCGTCCGGTGCCTACTCGTCACGGCGCCGGGCCTTCCTCGTAGCAGGCAATCTGGCCCGCGTTACCCACAACGTCTACGGTGAAGCGGAAAACGACAAAAAAGTCGTCACAACGCCGCTTACGAGCCGTAACGTAACGTCTGCAGACAAGGCTGCAGGTACGGTCAAAACCGTTTCTGAAGGCACGGCAGGAGCCAGCAATCTGGCAGCGGCCAACGTCTGGAATATCCAGCAAAATGGAGCGGACCTCTCCGTCAATGGCCAGCGCATTATGACCCTGGCCGGCGCTGACGACGGCACGAAAATCCGTACGGATTTACAGCACGCCCTGACAGCTAAGCCCAAGATGCTGTCGGCAAAAGAAATCCGCAAGCTCGACAATACGTGGAAGAAGCAGTATGGCTTCGAAGCCACACAAAAGAAGGAAAAAGCAAAGGCCGAAAGTGACAAAGGAAAGGTTGTCGCACCGGCCAAAGCATAGTATAATAAGAACGATAAACATTATCAAAAGCGCAGCGCGGACATTGGGGGGTGAAGCAGATGCGGAATAAGAGTGTCTTAGTATTATCAGTGTTATTGGCCTTGACCGTAGCCACGGGGATGTCCGGCGCCAGGATGCGGCAAAGCACGCACGGCAGGTATGTCGTGGCGCCGCCTTTGGAGCAGGCACAGAAAATCTATGTCTCGTCAGCGGCACAGCCATCGGCCAACCAGCCCGTAGCCTGGCTGCACTATACAGAAGACGAACCCGCTTCGATTCACCCGGTTCTGCGCTGGTCCCGCGTCGATGGGGCCGTCATGTACGACGTTCAGGTCCTGGAACGGCACGAGCCCGATACAGCAGGGCAGGAGGCCTATTACGAACCCATCGTCGATACGCAGCGGGCCTATACGAACGGCATCGAGCTGGCCCTGCCCGATATGTTTACAGGCGATGTCTTTTATTACCGCGTGTGCGGCCTCGATCTGGATGGCAATCCCGTCAGTGACTATTCGGACCTGGAACGGGTTCCCATTGACCGCATGGGCTATTTTGTAGAAAAACCGACACCCTTATCGGCCTACAACGAAGGCAACGGCACGGTCCTCTTATATCCTGTATACGACTGGCTCGCCGTACCGGGTGCCGCGTCGTACGAGCTGGAAATCCTCGACGGGCCGCCGGAAAATCCCAATGGCATATCGCCGTCAGAGCACCGCATCGATGTCTATCATCCCCAATATGCCCAGCAATACGACCAAAAGGCGCGCTATGGGCCGCATCCCTTTTATTGGCGCGTCCGGGCCCTCGACAGTGCCGGCAATCCTGTCGGCGTCTATTCCGACGCCCAGCCCTTTGTGACCAATCCCGATGCCGATTACGAAGTAGCCACGTATGGCGACAGTATCAGCCATGGCGGCGGCAGCGTTTCCTACTCGCCTACGGACTGGGACTTCAGCTATCAGCACTACCTCGATTTCCCGTCGGTCAATTTGGCCGAAAGCGGCAATACGAGTACTATGACGCGGGAACGCTTTGAAAAGGACGTCCTGCCCTTCCATCCGCGTTACCTCATCATCCTCATGGGCTCTAACAGCCTGCGCAACGGCGAAGGCGCGTCCATCGTCATGAAGGACATGGAAGCGGTCCGCCAAAAATGCTTAGAAAACGGCATCCGTCCCGTTTTCCTGACGGTGCCGCCGGTCAACCCGGCCAATATCAAAAAGAGCTTCGACAGTGAAACGGCTGACGACTGGCAGTTCCAGTTCGGCCGCGTCAATGCCTACGTCCGCTCGCACGTCCATATCGACATTACGCCGGGCATGTACGACGAAAAAGGCGAGCTCCGCACGGAACTGGCCCTGGACGGGCTCCATCTCGACCCGGCAGGCAAGCAGCTCATGGCTGCAGCCATCAACGAAGCCTGGCCGGAAATTACATCCTTGCCGGATAGTGCCTGGGAGGAGTAACGTGAGCAAAAAAAGTCTTATTTCTGTACTGACAACGGCCCTGCCGATTCTGGCCCTGCCCTTGCTACTCCTGCTGCTGTGGGAGCTGGGCGCACGCTGGCACTGGTGGGGCTCTTATATTCTGCCGGCGCCGGAACGGGTCCTTTCGACGTGGTGGCAACTGGCCGTATCGGGCCAGCTGGCACGGCACGTCGGCGCCAGCCTGCTCCGCGTGCTCATTGGCTTTCTCATCGCCGCCGGCCTGGCCCTGCCGGCTGGCATTTTCCTGGGCCTTCACCACAAAGCCTACGTGTACAGCCATTCCGTCCTGGAATTCCTGCGCAACGTACCGCCTCTGGCCCTATTGCCTATCCTGATCCTTTGGTTTGGTATTGATGAGACGAGTAAGATCATCATCGTCGTCTTGGCGACCTTTTTCCCCATCTTCCTCAATACCCTGGCCGGCATGGCCCAACCGGACCCACAACTAATCGAGATGGGGCGCGTATACGGCCTGTCGCCGTGGGCCGTCTTTTGGCACATCCGCCTGCCCCAGGCTCTGCCGTCCATCTATACGGGCCTGCGCATCGGCCTGGGCTACAGCTGGCGTTCCCTTATTGGTGCCGAAATGATCGCCGCCGCAGCGGGCTTGGGCTACCTCATCCTCGATGGGGAAGAAATGGCCCGTCCCGACGTCGTCCTGGCGGGCATCCTCACCTTGGGCGTCCTGGGCATTCTCGCCGACGCCCTCATGGCCTGGGCCGGACGGCACCTGCTTTGGACAGAAAGGAGAAACCGCCGTGCCTGACATTACCGTAAGCCATTTGAGCCATACCTATCACTTGCCCGATGGGACGGTCGTACAGGCCCTATCGGACCTGAATGCCCATTTCCCGGCCGGCTCCTTTTCCGTCGTCGTCGGCCCCAGCGGCTGCGGCAAAACGACACTCCTGCGCCTCCTGGCCGGTCTCGAAACGGCCACAGGCGGACAAATCGATTTTGGCGGTTCCCGGCCCCGGACGGGTGTCATGTTTCAGTCGCCGCGCCTCTTGCCCTGGCTGACCGTAGAAGAGAATGTCCGTATCTGGCAGTATGGCATGGGCGGTTCCACGGAGTTGGCCGCCCAGTATCTACACCTTTTTGGTCTGGATTCCTTCCGCAAGGCCTATCCCGACCAGCTCTCCGGCGGCATGGCCCAGCGCGTAGCCCTCGTACGGACCTTAGCGTGCCAGCCACAGCTGCTGCTCCTGGACGAACCCTTTGCAGCCCTCGATTATTTCACGCGGGAAAAGCTTCAGGACGAGCTCATGGAGCAGTATGTCCGCCAGCCCTTAACTATTATCTTTATTACTCACGATCTGGACGAAGCCCTGCGCCTGGGCGAACGGATCCTGGTCCTGCGCCACGGCCGGCAAAGCGGCCTTCTGACCCGTTCCGAGCCCTATCCGCGTCAGGCTTTGGCCGATCGGACGAGAGAAAAACAAACTATCTTACAGTTATTGGAGGAACCCCATGAAACGTAGCACAAAAGCAATCTTTGTAGGCCTGGCTTCGCTCATCATGGCCGTCGCCCTGGCCGGCTGCGGCTCATCCCAGCCGGCTCAGGATACGGCTAAGAAGCCCGAAGCCATTCATATGACATACGTCAAATCGCCTCTTAATATTCCTTCTATCGTAGAAAAGAAGGACCACGTCTTTGAAGACGCCTTTAAGCCCGAAGGCATTGCCATCGACTATTCCGATTTGGACGCCGGTCCGAAGCAAACGGAAGCCATGGCTGCCGGCAAGATCGATATTTGCCACGCCTTAGGCGGTACCAGTGCCATCCTGGCCAAGGCCAACGGCGTCGACCTGACCATCGTCGGCATTTACAGCCGCGCGCCCCAGGCCTTTATGATCATGACCAAGGATCCGTCCATTCAGTCCGTGAAAGACCTGAAAGGGAAGAAGGTCGCCGGTCCGAAGGGCACCATCCTGCACCAGCTGCTCCTGGCAGCACTGGCCCGGGAAGGCATGTCGCCTGACGACGTAGACTTCGTCTCCATGGGCATTCCCCAGGCGTCGGCAGCCCTCTCTGGCGGCAGCGTCGATGCGGCCCTCCTGGCCGGTCCGGCCACGCTGAAGATGAAAGCCGACGGCGGCCGCGTCCTCACGACCGGTGAAGGCCTCCTCGATGCGACGATCGTCATTGCCATGCGCACGGACTTCATCAACCAGTATCCTGACGTAGCGAAGAAATTCATGGCCACCCACGCCCGCGTCGTCAAGGATTATGCCGAAAATCCCCAGCAGGACTACGCTGCCGCTGCCGAAGCGACGGGCCTGACTATCGATCAGGTAGAAGCCATGGCCGGCTGGTATGATTTCGACCCGGCTATCCGCGAAGAAGACATTGCCGACCTGGAACAGACCCAGGACTTCCTCATCCAGACAGGCATGCTGGAAAAGGACAAGAAAATCGACATTTCGTCTATGTGTAAGCCTCTCATCTAACAGGAAAGCCCTAGGGGCATAGAAAAAACCTGCCAGCATCAGCCGGCAGGTTTTTTCAGTGTGTCCTAGTGAAAGAGAGCCACTTATTTAATGAAGTTCGGTGTTGTCAAATAGCGGTCGCCGTTATCGGGCAGGAAGACGACGATGGTCTTGCCGGCATTTTCCGGACGCTGTGCCAGCTGGACGCCGGCGTAGAGGGCAGCACCACCGGAAATGCCGATGAGCAGGCCTTCAGCGTGGGAGAACGACTGGGCCGTATCGTAGGCCTGATCCGTCGTGACCGTGAAGATTTCATTGTAGATCTTCGTATCCAGCGTTTCCGGTACGAAGTTAGCGCCAATGCCCTGAATCTTGTGCGGGCCTGCGTGGCCTTCCGAAAGGAGGGGAGAATCAGCCGGTTCGACGGCGACGATCTGTACGTCCGGATTCTTTTCCTTCAAATACTGGCCAACGCCTGTGAGCGTACCGCCTGTGCCGACGCCGGCAATGAAGATGTCTACCTTGCCGTCTGCGTCTTCATAGATTTCCGGGCCGGTCGTAGCCTTGTGGATAGCCGGATTGACCGGGTTGGTAAACTGGCCGGGAATAAAGGAATTCGGAATTTCCTTCAAGAGCTCGTTGGCCTTGTCGATCGTGCCCTGCATGCCCTTTTTGCCTTCTGTGAGGACGATTTCACCGCCGTAGGCAGCAATGAGATTGCGCCGTTCGACAGACATGGTTTCCGGCATGGTGAAGATGGCGCGGTAGCCCTTGGCAGCAGCGACAGCAGCCAGGCCGATGCCCGTATTGCCGCTCGTCGGTTCGATGATGACCGAGCCTTCTTTCAGGATCCCCTTAGCTTCGGCATCTTCAATCATAGCCTTGGCAATGCGGTCCTTAGCCGAACCGGCAGGATTGAACATTTCCAATTTAACCAGCAGCTTAGCCGGTACAGAAGCTTTCTTGTTAAAACGTTCCGGCTGCAAGAGCGGCGTATGACCTACTAATTCCAGTGCACTCGTATAAACTTTACCCATAATCAAATCTCTCCTTCGATGTTTTCAAAATAAAATGTAGTCAGTACTAAGATCATTTCTAAAAGCGGTATAACCGGCAACATCGAAAGCCTGACCGATATCTTTCTGTATTCACTGTAAAAAACCCCCTCATAGGTACTTTCCATTGACCGTGCGCAAAATACATGGTATCACTATTCGGGCACGCAAAAAAACCGCCTATCTCTTCAGAGACGGCGGACCGCGGTTCCACTCTGGTTGCAATACAATAGTATTGCCCCTCTAGGCCGGTAACGGCGGCAGCCGGAATAAGATACTCATGTTCCCTCATTCTGCTCGCAAAGGCATTCGCTGTACTTCTTACCGGGGCAGGCTTGCAGCCGATGGCCTGCGTTCTCTGACGGCAGCGCAATACAGGTACTTGGTTTGCTCATGGCATGTGTCAATGTTTACGGTTATAGTACACTTTTCAATCTGTCTTGTCAAGGCATTTTACGGAAAAAATACTAAAAAGGTAACTTTTTTGTAAGAGCCCGTCCGGCTTATATGATATATATGGGAGCCGGTCCTAATATGTGGTATAATATACAAATACGATATGATAAAAAGGACAGGTCTGTCTGCGTCTGTGCAGGCCCGGCCGGTCCCAAGGATAAAGGAGGCTGACGCGATGACCTTACATGTAACCTATTTAGGCCACAGCGGCTTTACAGTAGAAACGGATACGAAAGTGCTGGTCTTTGATTACTATCAGGACGACCAGCAGGTAGTACGGTCCTATGCCCAAGGGAACAAGCCCTTTTGGTTCTTCGTGACCCATTGGCACAACGACCACTTCAACCGGCACATTGCCGATTTTGCCCAGCAGACCGAAGCGTATATCATCAACAAGGATGTACCCTTCCGCCAGGCAGAGCAGGACAAACTGCACACCCTGGACGTGTACGATACGATCCACGTAGGTGAAACGATTATTACGCAGTTCGGCTCGACCGACGAAGGCGGTTCTTTCCTCGTCAAGACCGATGGCGTCAGTATCTTCCACGCCGGCGACCTGAACTGGTGGCACTGGGAAGGTGACACTGCGGAAAACAACGAAAACGCCAAGCGTATGTACGCGGCAGAGCTGGAAAAATTAGACGGCCTTACGGTGGACGTAGCCTTTTTCCCCGTCGATGCCCGTCTGGACTATGCCCGTGAATGGGGCGTTACGGCCTTCCTGAAGCACGTCAAGGTCACGCAGTGCCTCGTGCCCATGCACTACTTTGGCGCGCCGTGGACGCCGTCCCGGGCCTTTAAAGACCAGTATCCCCAGCAGCAACTGTGGATTCCCATCCATAGCGGCGACAGCACGAACGTATAAGAACTGCCCGCTCCCGTAGCGGGTCCGGCCCTGGCCGGAGAAGGAGGAAAAGAATGACTCAACCAGAAACAGCATCGCCTGTAAGACGCAGCCATATCGCCGGGTATATCCTGGTCATCACTGCCTTGCTGCTGCTGCTTTCCTATCCCGTCCGTGATCTCTTTTGGGGCGGGCTGATCATGCATTTATCCGGCGCGGCCCTCATCGGCGGCCTGGCCGACTGGTACGCCGTAACGGCCCTGTTCCGCAAGCCCCTGGGTATTTCGTTCAAGACAGCCCTCATTCCCAACAGCAAAGAACGGATCGCCGAAACGGCGCGGCACATGATCGAAAGCGAAATTCTCACGGTGCCCAATATGTACAACGTCCTCAAGCACCATCCCGTCCTCGAAGCGGGCCTCAGCTACTTGCACACGGACGAAGGCTTCCAGTCAGCCGAACGCATTTTGGGCCATATTATGAATACCTTCCTGTATACCCTCGATATGCAGGCGCTCGTACGGGCCTTTTCGACGATGGGCGAAGAAGCCATTGAAAAGATCCGTATTGCTCCCATGATGGGCAAGGCCCTCAAGACCGGCCTTGTCGGTGAAGCCGGCAACGACTTCCTCGATTTCAGCATCTTTACCCTCGAATCGATGGTCAAGAGCGAAACGGCCAAGCGCTACATCGCCGATATTTACCGTGAATCCATGCGCCAGTATGAACACCGCAACTTCGTCTATGCCCTGATCATCAAGGCCGCCCTGGCCAGCGACATGTTCAGCCCCGAACGGGTAGCGGGCAACCTGCAGGACAAATTCCTGCACCTCCTGGCCGCAGCGAAAAAGCCCGATTCGGAAGAACGCCGCAAGGCTATGCAGTTCATTTGGCAGCAGGCGGAAAAGCTGGAAATGAACACAGCCTGGCAGGACCGGGTAGAGCAGTACAAAATGCGTCTCTTCCGCTACATCGTCGCCCGTCCGGACATGAAGGAAGCGTGGCAGCGCTACGTCCAGAATCCGGACCGGCAGAACCGCGTGTGCCGCGCCGCTGCGACGTACGCCATCGAACGCCTGGAAGGCTTTAAGGGCAGCGATCTCCAGGTAGAGCAGATGAACCGCTTCGTCCTGGCCATGGCAGCCCGCGAATTAAAACGGCTCCAGAACTGGTTCGGCGCTACAGCCGAAAAGGAAATCCTCAAATACGACGGCCAGGAACTGGCCGATCAGCTCGAAAGCCGCGTTTGGTACGACTTGCAAATGATCCGCGTCAACGGCTCCCTCGTCGGTGCCGTCCTGGGCGCCTGCATTTATTTGGCCATGAATGGCTTGAAGGGAGGCTGGTAACATGACCTATCGTCAACGGGCAAACAGTATACTGGCCTTATCGTTCGTCTGCTTCCTGGCCGTCTTTATCTGGTGGCTCCATCAGGACCAGCTGACCTTCTGGGGCAACCTCCTTTTCTTCGTCCTCCAATCGGCCTTCATCGGCAGCATTGCCGACTGGTTCGCCGTGACGGCCCTCTTTGATAAACCCCTGGGCTTCCCGTACCACACGGAATTGGTCTACAACCACCGCACGCAGATCATCGACGGCATGACCAACGTCGTATCGGAAAAGCTTCTCCAGCCCGGCATGTGGCGGGATAAGCTCTATCAGGTCTCCTTCGTGGACCGCTTCAACAGCTGGATTGAAAAGCCCGAAGGCCGGGAAAAATTCCGGGCCCTCCTCTACGAAGTAGCCCAGCAGGTCTATAACTACGGCCGCCAGGGCAAAACCCAGCAGATGATCGTCGAACATATCCGTACGTACCTCAAACGGCAGCCCCTCCTGAGCTTCCTCCAGGACCGCATCATTACCATGCTGGAAGACCCGGACAGCCGCATGCTGAGCGATATTATCGGCCTCGTCAAGGAAGGCGTGCGCAGCAAGGAATTTGAACACATCCTCACCCAGGCCATTGCCGAATGGATGACCGAATCGAAAACGGCGCCGCATCTCATCGTGACGCTCAATAAATTCACCGGCATGGTCGACACGGACAAGATTGCCAAAGACGTACAAAAAGGTCTCCTGGTCTGGCTCGAACGGTGGGAACACGCCGGCGGCAAAGAACGGCAGTGGCTGTGCCAGAAACTGGAGCTGCAAATGTACGCCATGAACGGCCAGCTCACCTATACCGTACAGAGCTGGCAGGACCAGTTCATCGACTCCCTGCCCCTGGAAATGTGGCTCACGGCTACGCAGCGCTCTGTCCAGACCTACTTCACGACCGGTGTAGAAGGCAAGGAAAAACTGCAAAACATTATGGAAGAACAGTTTACCCATTATCTCGACTACTGCAATCAGTATCCGGAAATGAAGGGCTGGATTGACGACCAGATCCGCAAGGGCTGTGAAGTCATTTTAGAACACGAACACGCCCTCATCGGCGTAGCCGTACGGGAAGTCCTTTCGGGCTTCGACAAGAAGAAGTTCAACGAATTCCTGGAAAGCAAGGTCGGCGAAGACCTGGCCTGGATCCGCATTAACGGCGCTATCGTCGGCGGTACTATCGGCTTTTTGGTCTACTCCCTCCTTTACGGCTATGACTACCTCGTGGGGCCTGTCATCCGCCAGCTCTTTATGTAAACAGCATAAACGAAAATCACGCGTGAATCTTCATGCGTGATTTTTTTTATCCTATAGACAAATGAAGCGGGCAGGAGAGGCAGAAAAGAGTAAAATAAATTCGAAAAAATTGAATAAAAAACTATCATTATAAAAAGATCAGTGCTATAATAGAGCATAACCTTTATAAAAATTCGCTAAAAAAGAGGGAATTATCCATGAATATTCAAGAAAGCGTATTCAAAAAACTATTTGGCCGCCTTATGCCGCTCATTATGTTCCTGTATTTCCTTTCCTTTGTCGACCGGGCGAACATCGGTATCGCCTCGCTGACCATGAATCAGGACCTGGGCATTAGTGCCGCCGCCTACGGCTTTGGCGCCGGTCTGTTCTTCGTCGGCTATTTTCTCTTTGGCCTGCCGAGCAACATGATCCTCGCCCGTTTGGGCGCGCGCAAGTGGATTGCCACCATTCTCTTCGTGTGGGGCCTCATTTCGACGAGCACCATGTTCGTCCATAATGCCACGGAGCTGTATATCATACGCTTTCTCTTAGGCGCTGCCGAAGCGGGCTTTTATCCCGGCATCATTTACTACCTGGATCACTGGTTCCCCATCATGGCCAAAGCCCGGGCCTTCAGCTATTTCCACATGTCCCTGGCCATTTCCATGTGTATCGGCAACGTCGTCAGCGGCCTCATCCTCGGCATGGATGGCCTGGCCGGCCTGACAGGCTGGCAGTGGGTCTTCCTCTGCGAAGGCATTCCGGCCGTCCTCTGTTCCGTCGTAGCCTACAAGGTTCTCCTCGATTCGCCGCGCGATGTCCATTGGCTCACAGCCGAAGAAAAGGACTGGCTCATTGAAAAGCTCTCGAGCGAACGGGCAACGAAGGAAATGGGCAGCGCCTCCCTGTGGGATGTCTGTAAGAAACCGCAGGTATGGCACTTCGCCGCTATTTATACGACTCTCAACATCGGCTTTTACGGCATCCTCTTCTGGCTGCCCCAGATCGTCAAATCCATGGCCGGCACGAACGATATGGTCACGAGTATCCTCAGCGCCATTCCCTGGATTACGGCTATCATCGTCATGGGCATCGTCGCCGGCTACGCCGACCGCTCGCCAAAGAAGAAAAAATTCATTGCCGTGCCGATCTTCATCGGTGCCCTGGGCCTTTTGGCCGGCACGTATTTCCACAACCTGCCCGTACTGGCCCTGGCCTGTCTTTCCCTCTCCACGGCGTGCTGCGAATGTCCTGTAGGTCCCTTCTGGACCTTGCCGTCGCGTATTTTCGACGGCCTCACCGGCGCCGCAGCCATTGCCATCATCAACGCCATTGGCAACCTGGGCGGCTTCTTCGGTCCGTACCTCTTCGGCCTCGTGTCGACGGGCAATAACTACAACATGGGCTTTATTGTCCTGGCCTCCATGATGATCCTCTCATCGGCCCTGGCCATGCTTGTCAAAGAAAAATAATTAGTCTATTATATAGAGTATGTATGCGGCGCCGGTTGGACCAACTGGCGCCGCCTTGTAAATCATGCGAAGGGAGTTACAGTCATGTACACATATCATAAAATCACTCCGGAAATCCTGGAAAAGTTAAAGGCCATCGTCGGCGCCAAAGGCGTCTCTGCCGATCCGGACCGCCTCGTTGCCTACGAACGGGATGAAGGCGTAGAACGGGAATTCTTCCACCTGCCCGACGCCGTCGTCTATCCGTCGACGACTGCCGAAGTCGCGGCGATTATGCAGCTGGCCAATGAAGAACTCATCCCCGTCATTCCCCGCGGTGCCGGTACGGGCCTCGAATTCGGTGCCGTAGCCAACCACTATGGCGGCATCATCCTCAGTACGGAAAAAATGAACCGCATCCTCGAAGTCAATGCGGAAAAAATGTATATGATTGTCGAACCGGGCGTACGTACAGAAGACGTGCAAAAGGCCGCAGGCGAAGTGGGCCTTCTCTACGCCGGCGATCCCTGCAGCGGTGATTCCTGCTTTATCGGTGGCAACGCCGGCACCAACGCCGGTGGCAACCGGGCCGTCAAATACGGCACCACGCGGGACCAGATCTACAGCGTCGAAGTCGTAACGCCTACAGGCAAGGTAACGACCTTAGGCAGCCGCCTGAAAAAGGTTTCGACAGGCTATCCCCTGGAAAAGATCGTCATCGGCTCCGAAGGCACCTTGGGCATCATTACGAAGCTCGTCTTAAAGCTCGTGCCCTTGCCGAAGTGTTCCGTCAACGTCCTGGCTGTGTTCCCGACCGTCGACGAAGCCATGTCCATTGTCAACGCCCTGCCCAAGGCCGGCATTGAACCGACGTGCCTCGAATTCATGGACGACGATTCCGTCCGCGTCACAGAAGACTTTATCGGTGAAAAGCAAAACACCGGCACGGGAGAACGTAACTACATGATCATCCAGGTCGACAGCAACGACGAAGATGCCTTAGACGACCTCTGCGTCGATTTGGACGAGCTCTGCCGCGCCCACGGCGCTGTGGACGTCTTTGTAGCTGATGCGGAACGCATTTGGAAGGTCCGCAAGAACTTCTCCGATGCGTCTACGACGGAATGCCCCATCATGGTCATGGAAGACTTCGTCGTTCCTGCCGATGAACTGGCGAGCCTCTTAAAGGCCCTGGAAAAGATCAGTGCCGACCAGCACGTACCGGTCCGCTCTGTCGCTCACGCCGGCGATGGCAATCTCCACCTGGATATCCTGAAAAAGGGCATTGCCGATGCCGACTGGCCGGCTAAGGTAGACGCCTTTGAAAAGGCAGCCTACGAAGCCGTATACAGCCTGGGCGGCCGTATTTCCGGTGAACACGGCATTGGCGAAAAGCGGAAGGACCTCATGGTGACCTACACAGACCCGGTCGAACTGGAACTGATGAAGGCCGTCAAGAAAGCCTTCGACCCTAATAACATCCTCAATCCGGGGAAAATCTTCGAATTAGACGACTAAACGACAAAAGACCTGCCGCTGTATGGCAGGTCTTTTTTGTTGGCTCTTATTTTGTCACACCCGTGCCGTCAAAGGCAGGGATGAAGCTTTCACTGGCACTGTCCTTTTCCTGGACAAAGCCGTCTTCAATACCGCTTTCAAAGAGGTACTGTTCCGCTTCGTCGTATTCTTCGTCCGACAAGGGCCGGTTGATTTCCGGGAAGCGGCACGCCTGACCGTGCGGAACGTACTGGCGCATGAGGCTGAAGAGAACCTGGCCCTCTTGGAAGTGGCCGGCTACCCAGTCGATGACGCGCTTCGTATTCTCTACGTGGCCCGGCAGGATGAGGTGGCGGATGACGACGCCGCTTTGGAGCATACCGTCGTCATCAAGGACGTAAGGCCCGGTTTGTTCGTACATGGCCAGAATCGCCTGCGTGGCTACAGCGGGATAGTCTGCGGCACCGCTGTAGCGCTTGGCCATGGTACTATCGAGATATTTCAGGTCCGGCAGGAAAATCTGTACCTTACCCTTTAGGGACGCAATCGTTTCTACCGTTTCGTAACCGCCGCAGTTGTAGACTACCGGTACGGAGAGGGGTTCCGCCAGGCTGTCGCGGATGGCCCGCACGTACGGCGTCGGTGTGACGAGGTTGATATTGTGGGCACCCTGGGCGATGAGGTCGCCGTAAATCTGGCGCAGCCGTTCCACCGTTACGACTGTCCCGGCGCCGTCGCGGCTGATTTCCGAGTTTTGGCAAAAGACGCAGCACAGGTTGCAGTGCGAAAAGAACACCGTACCCGACCCTTTTTCACCGCTAATGCACGGCTCTTCCCAGAAATGGAGGGCCGCCCGGGCCAGCATGGGCTGCAGCGGACTATGACAATAACCTGGCAGAGGACGGCCTGTGGGCACGTCCGGACGGACGACGTGGCAATGGCGGGGACAGTCGTCACAGGGCTGTAAGATATCCATAGGTAAGATCTCCTTTGTTGTAGTTGGCATAGTTGCATTATAGCCGTGTCTGTGCGGCCTGTCAAAAAAAGCTCCCGGCCTGATGACCGGGAGCTTTGGCTCACGTACCGTATAGGTAGTGATGATTAGTTAAGCTTTTTTGAATTCTTTGCACGTCATTTCAGCAAAACGTTTTGCTCTTTCATCCGTAGCAACTAATTCCTGCAGCTTCTTCAAGCCTTCTTCTTCTACACTGGCTGTCGTCGTGTAGCTGGCCGGAACGGTCTTAGACAATTCCAGGCACTTGAGGAAGGACCCGATACTTACGATAACAACCAGGATCAACATGATGGCAGATACGGAGAAGAGGAGAATTTCGCCCTTCGGCCAGTAAATGTTGAACATGTTGAGGAAGTCAGCCCAGAAGATTACAACCGTCAGGAAGGCCCAAGGAATACCGGTTACCCAGACATAGCGAGCTTTACCCATGCTACAAATAACAACGGAGCTGATGGCTACGGTGATGATAGCCAGTAACTGGTTCGATACACCGAAAATTGGCCAAATCGTCGACAAGTTACCCTGCAAGACGATGTAACCCCATGCACCGGAGATCAGAGCGGAAGCGATGATAGCGCCCGGAGTCCAATGGGGATCGCCGAACTTCGTCCATACGCGGCCGATGAGTTCCTGCAGCATGTAACGGCCAACACGTGTGCCGGCATCGATAATCGTCATGATGAACAAGGCTTCGAACATGATGCAGAAGTGATACCAGTAGTTCATCAAGCTTTCCAGACCAGGAATGTTAGAGAAGATGAAGGCCATGCCTACTGCCAGGGAAACAGCGCCGCCCGGACGGTGAGCAACGTTTTCACCAACCATCTGGCTCAACTGCGGCAGATCGACAACCTGCATATTCAAGGCATTGAAATGTTCAGCCGTGGAGTTGATAGCAAAGTAGTCGGCCGGAACAAGGGACGTAGCAGCGATGAGGGCCATCATAGCTACGAAGGATTCAGTCAGCATAGCGCCGTAGCCAACAGGAACGATAGAACGTTCATTCATCAGCATCTTCGGCGTTGTGCCTGTAGAAATCATAGCGTGGAAACCGGAAACGGCGCCACAAGCGATGGTGATAAAGATGTACGGCAGAACCGGACCGGTAATAACCGGGCCACCGCCAGCACAGAACTGCGTCAAAGCCGGCATCTGAATGGTCGGCCCAACGATGATAACGCCAATAGCCAAGGCGCCGATTGTACCGATCTTCATGTACGTGGAGAGGTAATCACGCGGTGCCAGGAGCAGCCATACAGGAAGAGCTGCAGCGACGAAACCATAAATGATAAGAGCAACGGAAATACCAAACGCGCTAATGGTGAACATCGGAGCGAGTGTAGCCGAATGCTGTACCCACGGGCCGGCAATAACGGCGAGCAACGTGAGGACAACACCGATGATCGTGCCTTCCTGGATTCTGCCAGGACGGAGATACTGCATGTAAATACCAATGAAGATAGCGATAGGAATCGTCATGCCGATGGTAAAGGTACCCCAAGGGCTGTCATGCAGGGCGTTGACGATAACAACAGCCATCCCAGCCATAGCTAAGATGTTCAGGAACAGTACGGCGAAAGATGTGGCCAAGCCGACCTTGTCACCAATCTGAGCTTTAGCGATTTCAGCGATGGACTTGCCATCGTAACGCATGGAGCAGAAGAGGATAACACAGTCATGAACTGCACCGGCCAAAACACCACCGAGAAGAATCCAGAGAGCACCCGGTAAATAACCGAACTGAGCGGCAATAACAGGGCCTACGAGCGGACCGGCACCGGCGATGGCAGCAAAATGATGACCGAATACGACGTATTTATTAGTCGGTACATAGTCATGACCATCTTCAAAACGGAAGGCCGGAGTGACGTTGTACTGGTTGACCGTTAATACCTTGGCACCGATAAAAGCGCCGTAGAAACGGTATGCCAGTACGAATACTAACGCGGAAATAATAACAACAAACAAACCGTTCATACAAAAAACCTCCTTTTTTAAAATAGTAGCATTACTCTTTCTATACACAGCATAAAACTGTGGACTAAAATGAAAAATAAGGATTACGAAAGAGAATACCCTGCATCATGCTTATACTGTAATTCTTTATTATAAAAATAGCAAGCGTCATTCTCTTACAGATGGACAAACGGAGAGCGATTGTCCATTAAAAGTAATGCGCCCATTGCAGAATATACAGAAAACGTAAATCCGTACCGCATAGGTACTACATGCGACGCATATGCTATGTGAGAACTACAATAGGTGTATATATAATGATTATAGAGAGTATTATACATGCTAAAAAAATATAGTAAAAGTACAGTGACAGTTTACAGGCTGGAAAGGAGAAAAAAGAACAAAATGAGATGAAACGTTTAAGTAGAAACGGACAGAATAGTTGCACTTTTCGCAACTTTTACATAAGTAAAGAATTATGGTCACATTAGCTGCAAATTTCATTCATGAACATAAGTACTACGAAAAATTTCTCTATGTCATAAGCCGTGCAAGTATGGTATAATAATTCCATACTGGGGAACTATTGATTATCCTTAAAGGGGGTTATATGTATGTCCAAATCTGATTACACACTCGTATTACCGGCCTATACCGTAGGCGCCAATGCCTATGACGCTATTGGCAAAATCACACGTCCTTTCGGTAAAAAGGTCGTCATCATCGGCGGCAAGACAGCTCTCTCCAAAGCGCAGGATGCGATCCTGGCAGCTATTAAAGATACTCCGCTCGAAGTAGTCGGCACCCTGTGGTATGGCGGCGACGCTACCTTTGAAAACGTAGACATGCTCCTGGCCAATCCTGCTGTCCAGCAGGCCGACCTCATCTTTGCTGTCGGCGGCGGCCGCGCAATCGATACCTGTAAGGTCGTAGCCGATAAAGCCAACAAGGCTATCTTCGCCTTCCCGACGGTTTCCTCCAACTGCGCACCGGTTACGGCTATTTCCGTTATGTACAAGGCTGACAAATCCTTTGCCGGCTACTACTACCTCGATCAGCCGCCCGTTCATACCTTTATCAACATGACCATCATTGCCGATTCGCCGTACGAACTCTTCTGGGCCGGCATTGGCGATGCCATGAGCAAGGAATGCGAATGCGAACTCTCGAGCCGCAAAGGCGAAATGTTCCACACCGTCGAAGTCGCCCGCGCCCTGGCTACGGTCTGCACGAAGCCCCTCATTGCCTATGGCGTAAAAGCCCTGGAAGACTTCAAAAAGAAACAGGTTACCTTCGAATTGCAGCAGGTCGTCCTGGACATCATCGTCAGCACGGGCCTCGTTTCCAACTGCGCAACGGACGAAACGGAATACTATTACAACTCGTCTGTAGCCCACCTCTTCTACAACTCCTCGACCGTACTGCCGCAGTCTGTAGAAAAACACCTCCACGGCGAAATCGTTTCCTTCGGCGTCCTGGTCCTCCTGACCTACGACAAACAGTTTGAACAGCGCGACAAGCTGGCTGCCTTCTACAAGAAATGCGGCTATCCGACGAAGCTCTCCGACCTCGACATCAGCGTCGACGAAGTCGATAAGATTGTTGCCAAAGGCCCCGATGCCCGTGAATGGACGTGCGTACCGGAACCGATGACGGCAGAAATCTTCAAAAAAGCCATCTTGGATGCCAACGAATTTGGCGAATCCCTGAAATAAGACCTATATAGAAAAATAAAAAAGCTGCTCCGTCGTGGGCAGCTTTTTTTATGAGAATTTTTTATCTGCCTAAGGGGGATGGGGGGATAGAGCAGGGGATAGTATATGATATAATATAAGGCATACGACATAAGACATACAACCGAGAGGAGACGGATATATGGACGAAGAATTGCAGCAGTTTATTTCCCTCATCGAAGGGGCAGACGTGCTGGTGCAGGAACAGTGCCGCCAGCGTCTGGCTGCCAGCGGTACAGCCGATGCGACCGTGAGCCACGTAGCGGAGCGCATTGCCGGCGTTGCGGGCACACTGCAGCCGGAGCCGCTGAAAAAGGCCGTCGTCCTGTTTGCGGCAGACCACGCCGTAGACGGCGGCAAGAATGAATCAAAAGGGAAGAACAGCAAGGCCGACGCACTGGAAATTGCCGGCGGCAAAGGGGCCATCAACAAGGTCGCCCACCGCGTCAACGCCGGCGTGCTCCTCCTCGACCTGGGCCTGGAAGAGGATATTCCTGAAAGTATGGGCGTACAGGACCTGAAGGTCATGCACGGCAGCCATTATTATGGCAACGGCCCGGCCATGACGGAAGACGAAATGCTCGACGCCTTTTATAGCGGTATCCAGATTGCCCAAAATCTGGCCGATGAAGGCTACACGGCCATTGGCCTGGGCAACCTTGGCGAACGGGCCCTCCTGACGGGCTTTATCGTGACGGCGGCCTTTTACCGTCAAAAGCTGGCAGGCCTCCAAGGGACGCTGCAGGAACGGAACCAGGTAAAGATGCTCAGCGCCATGCTGCGCACACACGGCCTCGATGCGGCGCAGCCTATGGAGCTGCTGCAAAAAGCCGGCTCGCCGGACATTGCCGCCATGACGGGCTTTATCTTATCCGCTGCCCAGCGGCGTATGCTCGTCGTCTTTGACAACGGCGTTACCGGCGCCGCCGTCTTATTGGCCCACGCCCTGCAGGAAAAGGTGACGGACTTTGTCTTCCCGTCGGCAGCCTACAACGAACCGGTACACCAAATGCAAATGACCTATTTGCAAATGCATCCCTTGCTGACCGGCGCCGGTAAGGACGATCAGGGCATGGGCTCCGTCCTGGGCCTGTCCCTCCTCGATGCGGCTGTACAGCTCATGCACGATAAACTATAGGAAATGGAGTGTATATCATGAAAACCTTGTATCTCGATTGCTTTTCCGGCATTAGCGGCAACATGTTTGTCGGTATGCTCATTCAAGCCGGCGTGCCTTTTGAAAAATTTAAAGAAGCCATGGGCCAGCTGGGCTTAGACGGCTACTCCCTGGTCTGTGAATCGGTCAATAAACTGGGCATCCAGTCTGTCTATTATAATGTCCGCCTCGATGCGGAACAGGACCACGGCCATCAGCACGCTCATGAACACACGCACGAACATGAACATGACCATGAACACGACCATGAACACGCTCATGACCACGAACACGAACATCATCACGACCACGTTCACGCCGACGCCCAGGCAGCAGCCCCACACGTCCACGGCGCAGCGGGCTTGGTCGATTCCACAGGCCATCATCACCACCATCAGCACCGCGGCCTGGCAGATATTACGAAAATCATTGAAGCGTCGCCCTTCTCGGACGCTGCAAAGAAAAAGAGCCTCGCCGTCTTTGGCGCCCTGGCTGCTGCCGAAGCCAAGGTCCATGGCGTCCCGGTAGAACAGATCCACTTCCATGAAGTAGGCGCTATCGACTGCATCCTCGATATCGTCGGTACTATTTGGTGTCTCGACTACTTGGGCATTGAACAGATCGGCGCGTCGGCCCTCCATACGGGCAGCGGCTTCGTACGCTGTGCCCACGGTATCATGCCCGTACCGGCACCGGCAACGGCAGAACTGCTCGCCGGCCTGCCCTATTATTCTACGGATATCCGCGGCGAACTGGTTACGCCTACAGGCGCAGCCCTCGTAAAAACCCTGGCTGCCTATACAGGCCCCCGTCCGGCTTCCTTTATCCATGAAATCACAGCCTACGGCGCCGGCACAAAGGATCTCACCATCCCCAACGTCGTACGCGGCTTTATCGGCGAATGCCCGGCCTTCTAAGGGCCTTTTTAAGGACTTGTACGGTTCTCGTAGTAGCTTCCAGCTGGCAGCACAGCTGGAAGTTACTATGGGAATTTACAAAACTTATATTTTTTGTAAAAAATCTATTGACATATCTGATAGGGTTTGGTATTATAATCAAGTGTTCCGACGGACACAGCGCAAGACCATCAAGCGAAAGAAAAACTTCAAGTTTTCAAAAAAACTTGTTGACAAGCTGATGAAGATGTGCTAAAATAATTTTCGTCGTCATGCGGAAGTAGCTCAGTGGTAGAGCACCACCTTGCCAAGGTGGGGGTCGCGAGTTCGAGCCTCGTTTTCCGCTCCATATGGCGGCATAGCCAAGCGGTAAGGCAGAGGTCTGCAAAACCTTCATCCCCAGTTCGATTCTGGGTGCCGCCTCCATATTTTCAAAAAATCACGTCATGCCGAGGTGGCGGAACTGGCAGACGCAACGGACTTAAAATCCGTCGGATAGAAATATCCGTACCGGTTCGATTCCGGTCCCCGGCACCATTTAACAACACATTGCGACGAGCATGGTAACGGTTGAGATTTATGTGCTCTGGCAACTGATTTGAAGGTTTGGATGTAGATCCAAACCTTTTTTGTAATATGCATGGTGTATGTGACTGTGCAGGGGGTTAGGATGCCCATGGAAGCGTATCAATACAAAGTATCGGATTTTGAAGGCCCGCTTGACTTATTATTGTATCTGATTGAAAAAAACAAGGTTGATATTTATAATATACCTATTGTGGAAATTACTGATCAGTTCAATGCCTATGTGCGGGAGTTCGAGACCTTTGATGTCAATTACGCCAGTAAGTTCTTTGTCATGGCAGCCACACTCCTGCAAATCAAGTCGCGTCTGTTGTTGCCGCGGCCCCCGCAGCTGGAAGAGGAGGAAGAAGACCCGCAAGAGGTACTGATCCGCCAGCTGGTAGAGTACAGGCAGATGAAACAGTTTTCTACTGCCATGGCGACCCTCTGGGAACGGCGCTGCCAGATGCCGGGCCGGGAGCGGACCCCTATGCCTTTTACGAAACAGTTTTCCGGTAAGATTGAAAAAAGCGCCTTATATCAGGCTTTTCGGCTGGTATACCAAACGCTGCCGGAGACGCCTGTGACGGAGATCCACTTGCAGAAGGAAATTTACAGCGTAGCCGAATCGATGCGCCGCGTGGAAATGATTTTGCAACAGACGTCACGGCCCGTGCCGGTGTGGCATATCTTTCGCATTTGTCGCACGCGGACCGAGCTGGTTGTCGTTTTTTTGTCTGTCCTGGAACTGCTGAAGCTGGGCAGATGCCGTACCTTGTCTGACGGAGAGGAAGGAAATGCCGTTGCCTTACGCTATGTCCCCGGCGGGAACGCCTGAACCGACGGCCGTACTGGAAGCGTTGCTGTTTCTCAGTGGCCAGCCGTTAAGTGTTGCCGAACTGACGGCCCACACAGGCTGGGATGAAGAGAAAATCGAACAGACAGCCCAGACCCTGGCCGGTGTCCTGCGTGAGGAAAAGCGGGGGCTGTGCCTGCTGCGCGTAGCCGGCGGCTATCAGCTCGTCGTACGGCCTGAATTGTATGAAACCGTGCAATGGGTACATACACGGACGACAGAGCTTTCTACGACAGCGTTGGAAGTGCTGGCTATTATTGCGTTTAAACAGCCTGTTACACGGGCAGAAATAGAAAAAATACGGGGTGTATCTTCGGAGCGGCTCATTGCGTCGCTCTTGCAACAGGGACTGATTCAGGACCTGGGCAGGAAGGATTCACCGGGCCGGCCCATTTTATATGGAACGAGCGCGTATTTCTTAGAATGTATGGGTGTCGACTCCTTGTCCGAGCTGGCAGAGAAGATGCCCCAGGAATTGCAGCCACAAGCAGGGACGGAAACGCAGACTGCCACGACGCTGACAACGGAGGAACAAGATGAAAGAACGATTGCAAAAAGTAATGAGTAACTGTGGCGTCGCTTCACGACGGGCATCGGAACAACTGATTCTCGCTGGTAAGGTGCGCGTTAATGGCGTTGTCGTCCGTGAATTAGGGACGAAAGTAGATCTGGATAAGGACATGATCCTCGTCGACGGTAAACGGCTGGAAGCCGAAAAGAAACGGTATTTTCTTTTTAATAAGCCCAAGGGCGTCATTACAACCGCCAGTGACGACCAGGGCCGGGAAACGGTCATGGACTATTTTAAAAAAGTACCGGAACGCATTTACCCTGTTGGCCGGCTGGACCAAAATACAGAAGGTCTCCTGCTCATGACCAATGATGGGGAATTGGCTAATATTCTCATGCATCCGAGCAAACTCGTCGATAAAACCTATGAAGTAAAGATCAAGAGCCGCATTGCCGATACGGTGCTGCAGCAGTTGGCTGACGGCGTAGAATTGGAAGATGGCATGACAGCACCGGCCATTGTTTGCTATAATGGATATGATGTCCATACAGGGATTACCAATGTGGAAATCACGATTCATGAAGGCCGGAACCGCCAGGTCCGCCGCATGTTTGAACATTTTGGCCTGCAGGTGTACAACCTGCGCCGTGTCCAGTATGCCTTCCTGACGCTGAGCGGTGTCAAACGCGGGGCGTATCGCCGCCTGACACCGGAAGAGATTGCCGAATTATACAAATATAAATAAGGGTGTACATAACATTGAAACGAGTGATTGTCATTGGCGCCGGAGCGGCCGGTATTTTTGCGGCTCTGGCCGCAGCTGAGCAAGGCGCAGATGTCTTGCTTTTTGAAAAAAACGATATTGTAGGGAAGAAGATGGGCATTACCGGTAAGGGACGTTGTAATCTGACCAACACATGCCCGATGGCCGATTTTATTGCCCGTACGCCGGGACATGGCAAATTCCTCTTTAGCGCCTATCAGGCCTATACCAATGAGGATCTGCTGAACCAGGTGCACGCCTGGGGATTGGCTACGAAGGAAGAACGGGGCGGCCGCGTATTTCCCCAGTCCGATAGTGCTATTGAAGTACGCAAGCTCCTGTACCATCGCCTGCAGGCGGCAAAGGTGGACCTGCATCTGCAGGAACCGGTCCGGGCAGTGCACCACGCTGCAAGCGGGTTTACTGTACAGACCGGCCGTGGTACGTATGAAGCTGGTGCCTGCATCATTACGACCGGTGGTGTGTCCTATCCCGTCACGGGCTCGAGCGGCGATGGCTATGAATTCGCTAAGGCCCTGGGCCACACGGTGACCGAGCTCAGGCCCTCGCTTATTGCCTTTACGGCCTCCGATGCGTGGGTGCGGGACCTTGCCGGTTTAGCCTTACGCAACGTCGATGTGTCTCTCTGGAAGCAGGGCAAGAAGCTGGCCAGCCAGTTTGGGGAAATGCTCTTTACCCATACGGGTGTTTCCGGTCCGGTCATCCTCATGCTGAGCAGTGCCGTAGCGCACAAGCCCAAGTGGACTTTTCCCATGCAGCTGCGTATTAATCTGAAACCGGCACTTACGGCAGACGCGCTGGATGCACGGGTACAACGGGATTTTCAGAAATACCTGCGCAAGCAGGTAGATAATGCCCTGAAAGAATTATTGCCCCAGCACCTGATTCCCGTCGTGTTAGACCAGGCCGGTATTGCGAAAGAAACACCAGTCAATCAGATTACGCGGATACAGCGCCAGGATCTGGTAACGGTACTCCAGGCCTTGTCCCTGACCCTTACGGGAACGCGGCCGATTGCAGAGGCCATCGTTACAGCCGGTGGTGTTTCTGTCCGGGAAATTAACCCGAAGACAATGGAATCGAAATGTGTTGAGGGACTTTATTTCGCCGGCGAAGTCATGGACATTGATGCCTTTACCGGTGGCTATAATCTACAGGCAGCTTTTTCTACAGGTGTTGTAGCCGGACGTGCTGCCGCAGCGGAGGCGAAGGAAGAATGAAAAGACTGACGGTTGCTATTGATGGACCGGCCGGGGCCGGTAAAAGCAGTGTGGCTAAGCTGGTAGCTAACCGGCTTCATTACTTGTACATCGATACAGGTGCCATGTACCGGGCGTTTACCTGGGCCATGTTAAAAAATCATATCGATCTGGCTGATACTGAAGCAGTACAAGAATTGACCGATACGATACAAATCCGCCTGGAACCGGCTGCTGAGTATTGCCGCGTGTATGTAGGCGACACGGAAGTCACCGAGGATATTCGTACCGCTGACGTGTCTTCTCACGTTTCTCCTGTCGCAGCACTTGCAGTAGTGCGTACTAAACTGGTAAAATTACAGAGGGATATGGCCGCTTCCGGCGGCGTTATCCTTGATGGCCGGGATATTGGTACGGTGGTCCTGCCAGATGCGGATCTGAAGATTTTTCTTACCGCTTCTGTCGAAGCCAGAGCCCGCCGCCGTTATCTGGAACTGCAAGCCAAGGGCAGTACGGACACACTGGAGGCTATTGCTGCCAGCATAGCTGCCCGCGATGATATGGACTCCCATCGGGCTGTTTCACCGTTGAAACAGGCAGAGGACGCCATACTCGTCGATAACAGCCAGCTCGATTTGCAGGAAACGGCAGATTTGATCTGCAGGCTTATCGAAGAAAAACAATAAGGATGCGGGAAAAATGAGAAACTTTTGTTATGCCGTGATTCGCTTCCTCTTCAATGTGGCCACGTATTTATGGCTGGGCATGAAGGTGTTTGGGGCAGAACACGTGCCAAGAAAAGGGGCCTTTATCATGGCCTCGAACCATGCCAGCTATTTTGATCCGCCTTTAGTAGGAACGGCGATGCGGCACAGGCTGATTCATTTTATGGCAAAAGAAGAACTCTTCCGTAATCCCCTTATGGGTTGGTTCCTGCGCTATGTCCGGACCTTTCCTGTCCATCGTGGCCGCGTCGACCGCAAGGCACTGAGAGAGGCGTTACGCGTGCTAAAAAGCGGTGAAGTCCTGGGCATATTTCCGGAAGGAACCAGCAAGGACCAAGGTGTCCTGGGGCCTTTTCATGAAGGCGTCGCCATGATCGCCATTCATGCACAGGCACCTGTGCTGCCGACGGCCATTATCAATTCGCGGCAGCTGCCTAAAAAGACAGGCCCCGTGCGCGTTGTATTTGGGGAGCTCATACAGCCACCGCCACCTTGTCAGGGGGACCGGGAAGCACAACGCGAGCAGGTCCAGGCCTTTTTGGAAGAAATAAGAAACGGAGTACTGGCCTTGATTCACCAGTACGGAGAGGATGAAGTGCATTGAACGTATTCATTGCCGATGCCTGCGGTTTTTGCTACGGTGTACGCCGGGCTATAGAACTGGCATCCCATGCGGCCAGTGGTACGCATACGCTGGGGCCTATCATACATAATCCCCAGGTCGTAGCCCGTCTGGCTGAGCGCGGCGTATCGCCGGTTGCTTCCCTAGACGAAGTCAGCACAGGAGAGCCGCTTTTGATCCGGTCCCACGGTGTCGGGCCGGAGGTTTATGAAAAAGCGTCAGAAAAACACTTACAAGTAGTGGACGCCACGTGCCCACATGTAAAAAAAGCACAGCAAGATGCGAAAAAAATCATCGAAAAGAACAAAAATCTTATAATTATTGGCGAAAAAGCCCATCCAGAGGTAATTAGTATTTCACAATGGGGGGCAAATCGTGCTATTATATTAGATAGGGAAGAAGAGGCCCGGGCCCTGCCTCATATGAAAGAGGCCGGCGTCGTCGTGCAGACTACCTTTTCCCAAGAGCAGTTCAAACGCATCAAAGCGATACTCGAATCCAAAGTCGATGACTTGGAGATAGATATGACCATTTGCACAGCTACACAGCAACGGCAGCAGGCTGCTATTGAGCTGGCTGGCAAGATGGACGCCATGATCGTTATTGGCGGCAAGAACAGCGCCAATACCGGTCGGCTAGCACAAGTGTGCAAAGAACAGGGTTGCCCGACATATCACGTTGAAACAGCAGCTGAATTAGATACGGCCTGGTTCCGTGGTATGAAGAATATAGGCATTACAGCCGGCGCTTCCACGCCGGATTGGATAATACAGGAGGTTGTTAAGATTATGGAAAATTTGCAAGCAGATGCCACAGAAGTAATGAGTGAAGAATTGTTGGACCAGTATGATTATGAAGAAAATCCAAAGAAAGGCGACGTAGTAGAAGGCACGGTTATTTCTGTGAACGATGATGCTGCCTATGTTTCCATCGGCACGAAAGCAGAAGCAATCCTGCCGAAAAAGGAAATGGCTGTACCCGAACCTGCAAAGGCTAGCGATTTCGTTAAAGTCGGTGATAAACTGACGGTTGAAATTGCCAACAATATTAAGGATGAAGGTTCAATTGTCGTTTCCCTGGTAAAAATGAAGAAAGTCGAAGACTGGAAAGAAGTCCGCGATGCATTTGAAAATGATCAGCTCGTTGAATGTACCGGTAAAGAAATCAACAAAGCCGGCCTGGTCGTTTCCATTAAATCCCTGCGTGGTTTTATTCCCCTTTCCCAGGGCGATATCCGTTTTGTAAAATCCTTGGATTACCTCGTAGGCCAGACCTTCCAGGTTAAAGTCATCGACATTGATGAACATAAAAACCGCCTCGTTCTCTCCCGTAAAGCTGTTCTCGAAAAAGAACGTGAAGCAAAACGGGAAGAAGCCATGGAAAAAATTGAAGAAGGTGCAGTACTCGAAGGCACAGTCGTTAAGATCATGCCTTATGGCGCATTCATCGACCTCGGCGGCGTAGAAGGCTTGCTCCATATTTCTGACATTTCCTGGAAACGTATCAGCTCCGTTGACGCAGTTCTCAAGCAGGGCGACAAGCTGCAGGTACTCGTACAGAAATTCGATAAAGAACGCAATCGCATTTCGCTTTCCTTGAAAGCACTGCAGAAGAATCCTTGGATCGCTGCTATTGAAAAGATCGAAGTTGGCGACGTAGTCAAAGGCGAAGTTAAAAAACTGCTGCCCTTCGGCGCTATCTTGGCTATCGATCCGGAATTACAGGGTCTCCTGCACATTTCCGAACTGACGGAAAAACGCGGTGCTAACGTAAAAGATCTCGTGAATATCGGCGATATCATGAACGTCAAGATTATCGGCATTGATGCAGATAAGAAGAAGATTTCCCTGAGTGTATTGGCATTGCAGAAGGATGAAGAAGAACAGGAAGTTCACGACTATCTGGAACATGCAAAACAGCAGGAAGAATCGGCTACAATTGGCGACGCTGTAGAAGATAAATAAGTTTTCGTGGGAAAAGGGATAGCCGGCGTAAACCGGTTATCCTTTTTTTTAAAACTCCCTATTTTAGAAAGGATAAAAATATGTCTGACACGTTAAAAGCTGTCATTGCCAGTGTACAGGACGGCAGCCGGGCACAGCGGGAAGGCTTGCAGCCAGGCGATACGATTGTTTCCGTCAATGGACAGGCCGTTGAAGACCTGATTGATCTCAATTTTGCCTTAGCCGACGAAAAGGTGCATCTCGTTGTGAAAAATGGCGATAGCCTGCGGGATTGTTATTTTCAGAAGCGCTTTGGCGAAGACCTGGGACTGACCATGGAAAATGCCGTCTTCGATCATATCCGCCAGTGTTGGAACAACTGTGTGTTTTGTTTCATTGCCCAGATGCCGGAAGGCATGCGTCCTTCCCTGTATGTAAAAGATGACGATTACCGTATGTCTTTTTTGACCGGCAGCTTTATTACGTTGTCCAACCTTTCGAAAGACGATCTGAAACGGATTCATCAGTTCCATCTGTCCCCGCTTCATATTTCTGTCCATACGACAAACGGTGAATTACGGCGTCTTATGATGCGGCAGGAACGCACGGAGAAGATCATGGAACAACTGCAGCAGCTCGTCCATGCGGATATCGACATCTATTGCCAGATCGTTCTCGTACCAGGATATAATGATGGGGAAGAATATACGCGTACCCTGAAGGATTTAAAGAGCCTCGGCCCTAACGTCCTGGGCATAGCCGTCGTACCCTTGGGCATGACCAAGTTCCGCGACAGCTGTGAAAAGCTGGAACCGGTCACGGCAGAAGAAGCCCGTGACATCATTCACCGCTCCCAGCCCTTTATCGATCAAAGCCGTGCAGCCGGTACAGGCAGCTTTGTCTATCTGGCTGACGAATTCTATCTCAAGGCCGGTATTCCCCTGCCGGATGCGGCCTATTATGATAACTACGAGCAAATCGAAGACGGCATTGGCATGATGCGCCTCTTTGAACAGCAGTGGCACAGCTGGGACGGAACAGTACGTACGGCCTATGACAAGCCGCTGCGCCTGGCTCTCTTTACAGGAACCTTGGCAGCGCCTTCCATTAAGGAGCTGGTCGATGAAGTGCACGTAGACAACCTGGAGGCCACAGTTATTCCCGTAACAAACTATTACTTTGGTACGCAAATCAACGTAGCCGGTCTGCTCACGGCAGAAGACATGCTGAATGCCTGGCAGGACCTGCGTGGTCACTGGGACGGTATCATTATTCCTGGTACGGCCCTGCGTAAAGGCGAAAATATTTTTCTCGATGACCTGACACTGGAAGAATTTGAAAAGAGAGCCGGTGTCCCCGTAGGTGTGAGCGAATTTGCCCCACAATTGAAAGATCTCTTATATCATTGGCAGGAATAAGGAGCAAGAATATGTATAAACCGTTAGTAGCCGTTGTTGGGCGGCCGAATGTAGGAAAATCGACACTCTTCAACGCTGTTGTCAAAAAACGCATCTCTATTGTTGAAGATATTCCCGGCGTTACGCGCGACCGTATTTATTTTGATGGCGAATGGCTGGGCCATGAATTTACGATGATTGATACAGGCGGTATCGAATTTGATGATGTAGACAACAACTTCTTTACCAGCATGCGGTATCAGGCAGAGCTTGCTATCCGCGAGGCCGATGTCATTATTTATGTCGTCGATGGCAAAACTGGTATCCAGCCGCAGGACCAGGAAATAGCTAATATTCTCCGCTCGTCAGGGAAACCGGTCATTCTGGCTGTCAACAAAATCGACAGTGTGGAACAGGAAATTAACATTTATGAGTTCTATAGCCTTGGCTTGGGGGATCCCATCGGTATTTCGGCAGTCAATCTTATGAATCTCGGTGATCTGCTCGATGAAGTATTGAAGTATATCAAAGAAATACCGGTAGACGAAGACGATGAAGATGCCATTCATATTGCCCTCGTCGGCCGCCCGAACGTAGGCAAGTCATCTCTTACGAATGCACTCCTGGGACAGGAACGGGTTATTGTCAGCAATATTCCCGGTACGACACGTGACTCCATCGATACGCATTGGACTCATGACGATACGAAATTCGTGCTCATCGACACGGCCGGTATGCGCCGCAAGGCCAAAATCGACTTGCCCGTCGAACGCTATAGCGTCGTCCGTGCCTTGCGTGCTGTAGACCGCTCCGATATTGCCGTTTTAGTCCTCAATGGCGTAGACGGCGTGACGGAACAGGACAAAAAGATTGCCGGATACGTTCATGAAGCCGGTAAGGGCTGTATCATCGTCGTCAATAAATGGGATCTCATCGATAAAGACAGCAAGACCAGCCTTAAATATACCGATGATATTCGGCGGGAACTGGCCTTTATGCAGTATGCACCGATTCTCTATGCATCGGCTCTGACGAAACAGCGCATTAACCGTTTGGCCGATCTCGTTAAATACGTATCGGAACAGCAGCATATGCGTATTTCTACGAGTGTTCTGAACGAATTGGTCGAAGATGCCCAGCTGACCAATCCGGCACCCGCTAAAAACGGACGTCCGCTGAAAATTTATTATATGACCCAGGCTTCCGTCGCACCGCCGACGTTTGTCCTTTTCGTCAATGACCCGCAGCTCGTTCATTTTTCCTATACCCGTTTCCTGGAAAACAAGCTGCGTGAAACCTTCGGCTTTGAAGGGACGCCGATCCGCCTCATTTTGCGCGGAAAAAAGGGAGATGAAGAAAGTTGACAGCAGGTCTCTTTTGGTTGGCCCTGGCCTATGTGGCCGGCTCTTTCCCGAGCGGGCTGGTCATCGGCAAAAGCCTCTATCATAAGGATATCCGCCAATACGGCAGCCATAATACGGGCGCGACGAATGCTTACCGCGTTCTCGGCAAGACTGGCGGCTTGTGCGTCCTCGCCCTCGATGCCTGCAAGGGTGCACTGGGCGTCTACCTGGGCGAATTGGCCGGTTTGTCGTGGCTGCCGCAGCAGCTGGAGCTCTGTATGATTGCCGGCGGGCTCTTAGCCATCTTAGGCCATTCGTGCTCAGTATTTATGAAATTTAAGGGCGGCAAGGGCGTAGCTACCGGGTTAGGCGTACTGCTATACCTGGCACCACGGGAAACGCTCATCGTCTTTGTCGTCTGGTGTATTGTCGTCGGCCTGACGCGGTACGTGTCCTTAGGCTCTATTATTGCCGCGGCCCTCGTGCCTTTTGTTATGTATGCCTTTCATGAACCGTTTGAAATCGTTGCCTTTGGCGCGTTGGCAGCTCTGTTTGTCATTGTCCGGCACAGGACGAATATCATACGGCTCGTGCACGGCAATGAACTAAAGGTAGAACGGATCAAGAAAAAATAGGACTGTCCGTTTTAGGTTTGGTATTTGATATGTATAGAAAAACGTGTATAATTAACATGTACGAGCAGGTGATGAAGTGAGAATCATAAGCGGCAGTGCCCGGGGCAGACAATTAAAGTCTCCTAAAGGGATGTTGACACGTCCGACACTGGACAGCACGCGGGAAAGTATTTTCAATATCCTGGCTAACAATTACGGTCTCGCCGGCAGCCGGGTTTTGGACATCTTTGCCGGGACAGGTGCACTCGGGCTGGAAGCGCTCAGCCGCGGTGCCTCATACTGTGCCTTTATCGATCATTACACGCGGGATCTCATCCGGGAAAATGCCGCTATGTGTGGTTTTGAAGGACACTATGATGTATATCGCATGGAAGTTGGACGGGCTTTGGCAGCCTTAGAAGGCCAGACGTTTCACTATATTTTTGCTGATCCGCCGTATAACAAAAATCTGGTATGCCATACACTTTCCTGTATTTTCGGATATGGTTTGCTGGATTCCGATGGCCTGATTATCATGGAACATTGCCGGCAGGAACCGATTGCTGACGATCCGGCGTATGAGGTCATCAGAGAAAAAACCTATGGAAAAGAAACGCGCGTCAGTTTTATCTGCCGCCGCCAGGAAGGGGAATAATTGTGCGAATCGGAATCTGTCCGGGAAGTTTTGATCCTGTTACGAACGGACATATTGATATATTTGAACGGGGCAGTAAGCTTGTAGACAAGCTGATTATCGCTGTATTCAGCAATCCAACAAAAAAACCTGTATTTACAATGGCAGAACGGGAAGAAATGCTGCGCAAAACGACCAGCCATCTTCCTAATGTAGAGGTGGCCAGTGCTGAGGGCCTGCTCAACGAATACGCCATAGCACACGACGCTACGTTGATTATCCGCGGTCTCCGTGCTCTCAGCGATTTCGAATATGAATTTCAGCGTGCTTTGCTCATGAAACAAATTGAACCGAGTATTGAAACCGTATTCATTATGGCGAATACCAAGTATTCCTACGTCAGTTCAACGGGTATCCGGGAGTTAGCCTGTTTTGGTGGCAAATTAGATGGAATGGTACCTGAATACGTAAAGCAGCAGCTGCAAATAAAATTTAAAGATAAATATAAGGCATAGGGGTGGAGAACATGAATTCTGATAAATTATTAGAAGATTTGGAAAGTTTAGTACTGAATGCGTCGAAGATGCCCTTTACGAACAAAAAGATGATTGAAGAAGAAGAATTACTGCAGATCATTGATGACTTAAAGGCTTCCATGCCAGCCGAATTGGAAGAATCCAAAAAGGTTTTGTCTGAAAAGGATAAGATCATTGCCGATGCCCAGCGTCATGCTGACAGCATGGTAGCCCAGGCAAAGGATTATATTGCTAAACTGACTGAAGAAAGTGAACTCGTGCGGCAGGCACAGGAACATGCCAATCAGATCGTCATGAGCGCAACAAAGTCGTCTGATGAGTTGAAAAGCAGCTCTATTACATACGCCGGCGATGTACTGAAATATGTAGAAGGAACGTTAGAAAAGACACTGACGAGTATCCGTCAAAACAGGGACAGCCTGCTTCAATCGAACCGTCAGGATACGACCAAATAAATACGTTGCAGGTAGTGCCATAAGTGCAATATCCCTGAAGGATATTGCACTTTTTAGTACACGGAGGACAGCACATGAAGGATATTACATCGCGAGACAATCAATGGATTAAGGCAGCGTGCGCGCTGAAGCAGAAAAAGGGCCGCTGGGAAGCGCACCGCTTTTTTGCCGAAGGCTTCCGTATTATCTCTGACGCGATTCACGTCGGCGTCACAGATGGCGTCTGCTTTGTTTCGCCTAAAGGACAGTCTCATCCTGGTTTTTCCCAATTAGAAGCAGCCGGGGAAAAACTGGGCTGGGAATTTTTTGCCGTTACAGAGGCCGTATACGATAAGCTGAAGGATACAAAAAATCCGCAGGGCCTGGCAGCGATGCTGCCTTTCTTGCCACACAGCCTGGCATCGCTGCAGGGACTCGATCCCAAGCGGCCGGTTCTTTACCTGGAAGCGATTCAGGACCCGGGGAATCTCGGGACCATCCTGCGTACAGCAGCTGCAGCCAATGCGGCGGCCGTATTGTTAAGTGAAGACAGTGTAGATGTGTATAATGATAAGACCATCCGCAGCGCTATGGGTGCTATTTTTAAGATTCCTGTCGTGCAGCAGGTCACGCAGGAGGAACTGCTTGCCTTTCGCCGGCAGTCGGGACGGCAGCTGTTAGGGACGACTCCTGACGGCACGATATCGTACGCTGCCGTCGCCTATGATAATCCGCTCATCTTAGCCTTTGGCAATGAAGGTAACGGCCTTACGGCGGCGTGTCTTCAGGCGTGCGATCACTTGGTTTCTATTCCCATGAGAAAGGATACGGAATCACTGAATCTCTCCCTTTCCGTGGGCCTTGTCCTCTATAAAGCATGGGAAATGAATGGATTTAAGGAGTAGAGCTATGGCAGATATTACGACTATTTTACAACAATATAAAGACGGCAGCCTGACCCTGGATGCGGCGCAGCAGCAATTGCAGACAGCTGTTTCCTTGGCTGACGCTGCGTCAGTAGAAGATATGGGATTTGCCAATATTGATCTGCAGCGAAAAGAACGCTGTGGTTTTCCGGAAGTTGTCTACTGTGCCGGCAAGACGATTGACCAGTCTGTGCAAATATTGACACTGCTCATGCAGCAATACGACAACGTCATCGGCACGCGGGCCGATAAAGCCGTGTATGACCGGCTGGTGCCTCAGTTCCCGGACGTACAATACCACGAACTGGCCCGTATGGTGTATCAGCGTAAGGACACCCATAATGATAATGGCGACAGGACCATCGCCGTCGTGACAGCAGGAACCAGCGATATTCCCGTAGCGGAAGAAGCTGCTCTTACGGCTGAAATTATGGGCAATGTAGTCGAACGCATTTATGATGTAGGCGTAGCCGGTATTCACCGCCTCCTGCGCCGGGCCGACGATATCCGTAAGGCCAATGTCGTCGTCGTCGTTGCCGGTATGGAAGGGGCCCTGGCCAGCGTCGTCGGCGGCTTGGTCAATAAGCCGGTCATCGCCGTGCCTACCAGTATTGGCTATGGCGCTAATTTCCATGGCTTATCGGCTCTCTTGGCTATGCTCAACAGCTGCGCCGCCGGCGTATCTGTCGTCAACATTGATAATGGCTTTGGCGCCGGCCGTTTGGCTGATATGATCAATCGCATGAGGTGAGCAGATGGAAACACTTTGGCAAATGGAAGCTAACATCGATGATATGAATCCGCAAAATATGGAGTACGTCTTCCGCTGCCTCCTCGATGCCGGCGTCAACGACGTCTGGGGCGTGCCCATCGTCATGAAAAAGGGCCGTATGGCCACCATGCTTTGCGTTCTCTGCCGGGAAGAGCTGATTGAAAAAGCGGCCCAAATTATTTTTAAAGAAACGACCAGCGTCGGCGTGCGCTATTTTCCCTTGAGCCGCATCGCCTGTGAACGGGCTATTAAAACGGTAACGATCGACGGGGAAGTCTTGCACTGCAAGCTTTGCTGGCACGCAGGTGTACTGACCAATATTTCAGCGGAATACGATGACTGCCGCGCTGCTGCCGTAAAAACAGGGGTTCCCTTGAAGGAATGGCAGCGCCGCGTCCGGGAAGAGGCGTATAAACAATATGGACAAGATTCTTGACGAAAAGGTGCGGGCCTATAAGGCACAGCTTTCGGCAGCCGGTATCGAGTGTGTACGGGAAAAGCCTATCAATTACGGCTGGAACCTCGTATGCCGCCTGGGCAGTGAAGAAGGCCGCGTCAATATATACCATGGCAAAAAAGGAATTTCCGTCGTTCTTCAGGCTAAAGAAGGCGCCTTGAAGCAGGCTCTGGCCGGACTGGATCAGGCTCAGCCGGCAGGCCTTTCGGCAGCCGGATTTTTTGGCTCTCAAGGGGAAGCACCGGCTATCCGCCCGGCTGCTGCCGATACCTGGATGGGGTGTGACGAATCGGGCAAAGGAGACGTTTTTGGTCCCTTAGTCGCAGCAGCCTGCCAAATTACGAAAGAAGAGGAAGTCCTCTTTCAAAAAGCCGGGGTCTGCGACAGCAAGGCCCTGACCGACACGAAAATTGCCACGCTGGCCGAATATATCCGCCAAACCCTGGCAGATCGCTGTGTGGTGACAGTTCTTATGCCGGAAGAGTATAATAAACAATATGAACTATTGAAAAAAAATAAGAAAAACTTGAACCATCTTTTGGGGAGTCTACATGGACAAAACATTTTATGTCTATTGCGTAAGCACAAATGTCCATGTATAATAGTGGATAAGTTCGGTAAGGATGAATATGTCCTGAATGAACTGCAGACGGTAGCGAAAACTCACCGTATTATCCAGATTCCCAAAGGAGAAAGAGATACGGCCGTAGCGGCGGCGTCCATTTTGGCACGTGATGCCTTTGTCCGCGCTATGAATACGCTTTCAAAGCGGTACGGTATGACTTTTCCTAAAGGAGCCTATGCGGGCATTGCGGCAGCCATAGCACAGTTCCGCCATCAATATGGCGATGCAGAACTGGCCTTTGTAGGAAAATTGAATTTTAAAACCTTTGATTTTTTACGGTGAGCAGCATATGAACAGATTGATTATTAACGCCGATGATTTTGGTATTCATCATGAAGTAAACCTGGCCGTCGCCAAGGCCTTTGACCAAGGTGTATTGACCAGCACGTCCTTACTCGCTTCGGGACCGGCATTTAACGAGGCCGTAGCCTTGGCTGCAGCCCGGCCCGGTCTGGGTATAGGTGCACATTTATGCCTCGTAGGCAGCTTGTCGCCTGTCTTAGCGCCCAAAGAAGTACCGTCCCTCGTCGACGGGCGGGGCCTTTTTCCGGAAAGCTATGGCGAATTCATGAAACGCGTGTACAGCGGACGCATTAATTATGAAGAACTGTACCGGGAACTGGATGCGCAATTAGAAAAAATCATGCAGCAGCCTTTGCAGATTACACATGTAGACAGCCATCAGCATTTACATGTATTGCCCCAGGTGTGGACCATCGTCCAGGCGTTAATGAAAAAGTATAAGCTGCACCGTCTGCGTATACCTGCCGAGTCGTATCGTTTCAAGGTATGGACGGCAAAACCTGTGCGCGTTATGGGGCGAAACGGCCTGACCTTTTTGGCCAAACGGGCAGAAAAAGATGCCAGACGGCTGGGTTTTACAACAACTGATCATTTTTGGGGTATGGTAGATGGCGGCAATATGAATGAAGCAAATTTGTCTTATATCATCAAGCAGTTACCTTTTGGCGTGCATGAAATCATGATGCATCCGGGACTGCATACGAATGTGCTGGCCCAGACGTTTACGTGGGGCTACCATTGGCAGGATGAACTGGCGGCACTTCTGTCACCAGCTATACGGAATTTGCTGCAACAGCGTGAAATCAAATGTATTCATTACGGGGATCTGCCTTGATACCCAATCAGCTGGGAGTGACACATTTTGGAAATATTAGTGACAGGCGGAGCCGGTTTTATTGGCTCGCATTTGGTAAATGCACTGGCCGACGCAGGCCATCGGGTAACGGTAATTGATAATTTCAGCACAGGCTGCAGGGAGAATATGGATGACCGGGCCGAGTATTACGAAATGGATATCCGTGACCGGGAACAAGTAGCCTCTGTCTTTGCTTCCCACGCCTTTGAAATGGTCTTTCATGAGGCTGCACAAACATTGGTACCCTACTCCATGGAACACCCTGCAGAAGATGCCGAACTAAATATCATGGGTCTGCTCAATATTTTGGAAAACTGCCGGCAGTATCAGGTCAGACGGGTCATTTTTTCTTCTTCTGCGGCTGTGTACGGCAATAATGAAACCGTTCCTATCCGTGAAGAAGCCCCGGTTCAGCCGACCTCCTTTTATGGGTTGACCAAGGTGACGGCTGAAGTATATTTGCGCTTATATTATGAAGCCTATGGTCTTTCCTATGTTGTCCTGCGCTATGCCAATGTGTACGGCGAACGGCAGGGAACGCACGGAGAAGGTGGTGTGGTCTGCCTCTTTGCCAAGGCCCTGGCAGCTGGAAAAAAACTGATCATTTATGGAGACGGCGACCAATCCCGTGATTTTGTCTATGTCAAGGATGTGGCAGCTGCCAATATAGCCGCTATGGCAGAAAGCGTGGCGCCAGGGGTATACAATATCAGTACAAAAATTGAAACGACGATTAATGCACTAAAAGAAATCCTTATTTATTTCTCACATATGAGTCCTGATGTAGTCTATAAAGAGGCCCGTTCCGGCGACATATACCGCTCGGCACTAGACAATACGAAAGCCATAGAAGCCTTAAATTGGCGGCCTAAGACGAAGTTACTTCCGGGACTAATGGCTACATATTCATATTTTTTAGGGAGGTCCGACATATGAAAGTAAAGAACGACTCTGTATATGAATACTACCTCGTGCGAGAGGATATTCTGCCTGAGGCGATAAAAAAGACCATCAGGGTAAAAGAAATATTGAGACGCCATCAGACACGGACGATTAATGAAGCCGTACAGCTCATGGATTTAAGCCGCAGTGCCTTTTACAAGTATAAAGATTACGTCTATCCGTTTCATGATTTGTCCCAAGGGCGCATCGTTACCTTTTCTATTATGATCAACGACCGTCCGGGCGAACTTTCACAGGTCCTCAACATCGTAGCCGGGAATAATGCCAGTATCCTGACGATTAATCAGGGCATTCCCCTGCAGGGCCTGGCGAACGTTACCATGTCTATTGAAACGAAGAATATGAAAGTAACAGTAGAAGAACTCATGAAGATGCTCATGAAACAACCGGGGATCAATACAGTCAAACTGATTGGTCAAACGTAAGGAGGGGTAGTATGAAACACGTTGCGATAGCGCTGCTGGGGTGCGGTACCGTAGGCAAGGGAATCGTGGATTTATTGGAAAAGAACGCCGATCTCATTGAAGAACAGCTGGATACAAAAATTACGATCAAACGGATCTTGATCCGTAACCTGGCCAAATATGAACGCATGGATTTGCCGAAGTCCATTGCCTTGACGACAGAATTTTCGGATATCATCAATGACGATGACATTGAAATTGTCGTAGAAGTCATGGGCAGTGCCGATTTTGCTAAAGAATGCATTGAAGCATGCTTTAAAAAGGGGAAAAGCGTGGTCAGTGCTAATAAAGACGTCATTGCTGATTATGGGATTCCCTTGCTCAAGATGAGCCAGGAACACAATGTAGATTTTCAATTCGAAGCCAGCGTTGCCGGCGGTATTCCTATTATCCGGCCCATGTACTCGTCATTAAACAGCAACCGCATCGACCGCATTATTGGCATCCTCAACGGAACGACCAATTATATTTTGAGCAATATGACCGAACGGGGCCTTTCCTATGAAGACGTGTTACAGGAAGCACAGGATAAAGGCTATGCCGAAGCGGATCCGACAAATGATGTAAGCGGTTATGACGCAGCCCGCAAGATAGCTATATTGGCTACGCTGGGCTTCCATTCGGCTGTAACCTTCCGTGATGTAGCTGTAGAAGGGATTGAAAGAATCACGCAGGAAGATATTAGCCATGCTGAAGAGATGGGCTATGCAGTCAAACTGCTGGCCATTGCCACACAGTCAGACGATGGCATTTCTCTTTCCGTGCACCCGGCTTTCATTCCTAAGCAGCATCCGCTGGCAAACGTCAGTGGCGCTTATAATGCTATTTATGTGCGCGGCAACGGTGTAGGCGATGTCATGTTCTACGGCCAGGGAGCCGGAGCGTTCCCGACGGCCAGCGCTGTGCTCAGCGATGTCATGAATGTAATCCTTCATACGAATCTGACCATTACGGGCAAACGGGGCTACGTCTGGCACCAGGTACCGCTAGTGGACCCGAGCCATATTGAAGCTCCCTATTATTTGCGTATCATCGTAGACAATGCACCTGGCGTGCTTTCGAGTATTGCCGGCATTTTTGCAGAAAATGGTATCAGTATCCGGTCGCTGATCCAAAAGGATGAAACCAAAGAGGTTGCAGAAATCGTACTTCTTATCGATTCCTCAGCAGATGGGCTGGTGCGTGACGCCTTGCAGAGAATGACAGGGCTGTCCTGCGTCCGCCGTATTGCCAATGCAATACGAGTTATTGAAATATAAAGGGGAATGTCATGATACAGAAGGTACACGTAAAGGTTCCGGCTACTTCCGCTAATATGGGGTCCGGATTTGATGCTGTCGGCATTGCGCTGACATTATACAATGAAATTATTTTTGAAGAAACACCGGCAGGTACAGGCCTGACTATTGAAATCAAAGGCTTGGGCCAGGATACCATACCGCTGGATCCTAAAAAGAATATGGTAACAGAGGCCATGGAAATGGTAGCCAAGCGGAATGGCCAGGCTTTACCGCCGGGCCACGTGACACTGATCAACCGGATTCCACCGGCCCGCGGCATGGGCAGCAGTTCCGCTGCGCTCGTAGGCGGTATCATGGTTGGTGATGCCCTGACGGGACGGAATCTGAAGCAGGAAGATGTACTGGTTATTGCCAGCCAGCTGGAAGGCCATCCCGATAATGTGGCACCGGCTACGTATGGCGGCCTTACCTCGTCTATTGTGCTCACCGATACGGCGCTGACTAATTCCATTCCTGTCGGGAACGAACTGTCTTTTATTACGGTCAGTCCGGAAATCGAAGTTTCTACAGAAGATGCGCGCCAGGCGTTGCCAGACAGCATTGATTATCGCAGCGCCGTGTTTAACGTGAGCCGCGTGAGCTTCCTCTTATCATCCTTCTTTACGAAACGGTATGACCGGCTCCAATACAGCTTGCAGGATAAGCTTCACGTACCTTATCGGATCAAGCTTATTCCGGCCGGTCAGGAAGTACTCGACGCTGCCGTGGCAGCTGGCGCCCTGGGCTCGACGATCAGTGGTTCCGGTTCTACACTCATTGCCTTTGCAACGGAACGGGAACGGGAAATCGAAGAAGCCATGATCGAAACCTTTGCCGCCCACGGTATTTCTTCCTTTGGACATATCTTAAAAGCGGATAATACGGGTGCTGTGTATATCGATTAAACGATGTGCGGCCTTGCTGTGCCGGTTAGGCAGTAGCGGGCCGCTTTCTGTCTTTTTGCGAGGAGAAAACGATTGCTATGATTCAGGATATATATCCCCACGTCTATCATAATGAATTTACGCCTGTTCCCTATGGACCGGGCAGTGTAGTCTTAGCCTATGAAGAGCGCGGCGTATTGGCCCGCTTTCAAGAGGGGACACTGGTTCTGCCCCGGGCGGAGGAGCTTCCTTTCTTAGGCGAAGAAGATGCCATCTGGCTGTTCCGTCTTGATGAGCAAAACTTCTTTTTATCCCGCCAGTCTGTGCCCGAAGGGGATGGGTTTACGTACGTCCCGATCCGGCACATGCGCATGGCCCGGCCCCGCTCTCTGGCATTTGCCGCAGTGACAGGCCTTTCCCTGTGCGGCTGGTACCATAAACACCGCTTGTGTGGTTCCTGTGGCCGGCCGCTGGTTGCCAGTACGAAGGAGCGTATGCTCTATTGCCCGGAGTGCCAGATTATGAACTATCCGAGGATTAATCCGGCTGTTATCGTTGGCGTACGCCATGATGACGCCTTGCTTGTATCTGTATATGCCGGACGGGAATATAAAAATACGGCTCTCTTGGCAGGTTTTGCCGAAATAGGGGAGACCATTGAAGAAACGGTACACCGCGAAGTTATGGAAGAGGTCGGCATTCATGTAAAGAACCTGACCTTTTATAAGAGCCAGCCCTGGTGTTTTACGGATACGCTTCTCTTTGGCTTTTTCTGCGATCTCGACGGCAAGGCCGATCTGCACGTCGACCACAGTGAATTGGCGACGGCCCAGTGGCTGCAGCGGCAAGACCTGCCGGATGACCGGGAACACACGAGCCTGACCATGGAAATGATAACCCTCTTTAAGCAGGGCAAGGCTTGAGACATAGGAAGATAAGCCTTTTCAAGGTAATTGACACGCTTTGAAACGAGTCCGCATACATTGACAAGGCCTTTTAAAGTTGCTAAAATGAAGAACATAGTAAAAATAGCGATGAGCGGAAGAAGTATTGTCTGCGTGTGTCAGAGAGATGCCGGTTAGCTGAAAAGGCATTCGCAGGCGGCAATACGGGTCACCCGGGAGCTGGCAGGAAGAAGAACCTGCCCGTCTGACAGGCGTTAACTGTAGAATGAAGAGGCCCGGCCTACGGCCGTGGCAATTTAGGTGGTACCGCGGAAGAGCAGCGTTCTTTCGTCCTAACAAGGATGAAAGAACGCTTTTTATTTTTACTTTTTAGGAGGTCCTGCACATGGAGTGGAACAAAGAAAGTCTGGGTACGTATGCACCAAATGATATAGAAATGAATTGGTATTCCTTTTGGGAAAAAAACGGGTATTTTCATCAGGATCCTGATCCGTCACGTAAGCCCTTTAGCATTGTCATGCCGCCACCGAACGTAACGGGGCAGCTGCACATGGGCCATGCCCTCGATAACACGCTGCAGGATATCCTCGTCCGTTTCAAACGCATGGAGGGCTATAATGTCGCCTGGATTCCCGGGTCAGACCATGCAGGCATTGCGACACAGGTAAAAGTAGAACAGCAGCTGGCTAAAGAAGAAGGAAAAACCCGATACGACATTGGCCGTGAAGAATTTTTGAAACGTGTCTGGGCCTGGAAGGAACAGTATGGCAACCGTATTGAAACGCAGGTACGCCGCTTAGGCTCTTCCTGTGACTGGACGCGCAACCGCTTTACCATGGACGATACGTGTGCCCGGGCCGTACGGGAAGTGTTCGTTTCTCTCTATGAAAAAGGCCTCATCTATCAGGGCCAGCGCATTACCAACTGGTGCCCCCATTGCAATACAGCCCTTTCGGATATCGAAGTAGATCATTCTGATGTAGCCGGCCATCTTTGGTATGTCAAATACCCCATCGTCGGTGAAGATGACTACATCATGATTGCCACAACCCGTCCGGAAACGATCATGGGTGATACGGCTGTTGCTGTGAATCCGCAGGATACGCGTCTGGCTAAATATATCGGTAAAAAAGTTATTGTGCCGCTCGTAGACCGGGAAGTAGAAATCATTGGCGATGATTACGTCGACCTCGAATTCGGCACGGGCGCCGTTAAGATTACGCCGGCCCACGACCCGAATGACTTTGAAATGGGCGAACGCCATCACCTGGAAGCAATCATGATCATGAACCTTGATGGTACCATGAATGCCAAGGCCGGTGCCAAATATGAAGGCATGACCCGTGAAGACTGCCGCAAAGCCGTCGTGGCAGACCTGCAGGAATTAGGCCTCCTCGATCATATTGAAGAATTAACCCATGCTGTAGGCCATTGCTCGCGCTGCAAAACGATTATCGAACCGTTTTCGACCAAGCAGTGGTTCGTCAAGATGGGTCCCCTCACGAAGGCTGCTATCGATGCCGTACAGGATGGCAAGACGAAATTCGTGCCCGACCGCTTTAGCAAGACCTATAACCACTGGATGGAAAATGTCCATGACTGGTGCATTAGCCGGCAGCTCTGGTGGGGCCATCAGATTCCGGCCTGGTACTGCGATGACTGCGGCCAGACCTCGGTTAGCCGGGACGATATTACGGAATGCCAGCATTGCCATAGCACGCATATCCACCGTGATCCGGATGTACTCGATACGTGGTTCAGCTCGGCCCTCTGGCCTTTCTCGACCATGGGCTGGCCGGAAAAAACTGCCGATATCCAGCAGTTCTTCCCGACGAGCGTCCTCGTTACAGGCTATGATATTATCTTCTTCTGGGTTGCCCGCATGATGTTCATGACCTGTGAATTCATGAAGGATATTCCGTTTGAACACGTCTTTATTCATGGCCTCGTCCGTGACAGCCAGGGCCGCAAGATGAGTAAATCCCTGGGCAACGGTATTGATCCCCTCGGCGTGTGCGAAGAATACGGCGCTGATGCCCTGCGCTTTACGCTGGTAACGGGCAATACACCAGGCAACGATATGCGCTTTTACATGGAACGGGTTGAAGCAAACCGTAACTTTGCCAATAAAATCTGGAACGCCTCGAAGTTCGTCATCATGAACCTAACCGATTATGATCCGGATTTCGTACCGACAGCCGGCGACCTCACGCTGGCAGACCGCTGGATCCTCACGGCCTTTAATCAGACCGTCCGCCAGGTGACAGAAAACCTCGATAAATTTGAATTAGGCGATGCCGCTGACGAAGTATACGATTTCATTTGGAATCTCTACTGCGACTGGTATATTGAACTGGCAAAACAGCGCCTCTATAAATCGGATGATCAGAAGAGCCGTCAGACCGTCCAGTACGTTCTCGTCTACGTTCTCACCCATACGCTGGAAATGCTCCATCCCTTCATGCCCTTCGTGACAGAACATCTCTGGCAGCATCTGCCGCACGAAGGGAAGAGCATCATCGTCGCTCCCTGGCCTAAGGAACAGGAAAACCAGGAGTTCCCGGCTGATGCGGCCGTCATGAACGTTCTCATGGACGCTATTAAAGGTATCCGTAACATGCGTGCCGAATCGAACGTACCCATGGGCAAGAAGGCCCCGGTCATCATGGTACCGGCCGATGAAAAAATGGCAGCCAACCTGCGGCAGTACGAAAGCTATTTCCATACGCTGGCCTTTGCCGACCAGGTCATTCTTCTCGCTCCATCGGCACCGAAGCCGGAAAATGCTGTCGTAACGGTAGTACCGGGCATCGAAGTCTATCTGCAGCTGAAAGACCTCATCGACGTAGAAAAAGAAACGGCCCGCATTGAAAAAGAACAGGCCAAACTCCAAAAGGAAATCGACCGCCTGTCAAAGAAACTGGGCAACGAAGGCTTCCTGGCCAAAGCACCGGCGCAGGTCGTTGAAAAAGAACGGGCCAAACTGGCAGATTATACGGATAAAATGGCAGCCCTTACCAAACGGATGGCTGACCTGAAGAATTTATAAGGTGATACTATGACGTACGAAGAAGCGGTGTATTATTTGGAACATGCCAGTGCCTTTGGTATCCAGCTGGGCTTGGGCCGTATGGAACAGCTTCTGTCGCGGCTCCATAATCCTCAGGACCGGTACAAGACGATCCACGTGACCGGTACCAATGGCAAGGGCTCTGTGACGGCGATGATTGCCAGTGCCCTCCATCAGGCCGGCTTTCGTACAGGCCGCTATACGTCGCCCCACCTGGAAGAATACACGGAACGGATCTGCGTAGACGAAGGGGCAATTTCCCGGACTGACTTTGCAGAAGCCGTAGCCGTCGTATCTCACGAGGTAGAAGCTATTGCTGCCGCTGGCGGCGAACGGCCGACGGAATTTGAAATGCTTACAGCAGCGGCCTTTTGGTATTTCGCCAAGGCCCGTGTAGACTATGCCGTTATCGAAGTCGGCTTAGGCGGTCTTCTGGACTCGACGAATGTCATTACGCCTGTCGTCTCGGTCATTACCAACGTGGCCATGGACCACATGAAGTACTGCGGTAATACGCTTGAAGAAATTGCTGCCCAGAAGGCGGGCATCATCAAACCCGGCGTTCCTGTAGTAACGACGGCCGAAAAACCGGGCCTTTCCGTCATCGCGGCGACAGCCTATGAAAAGCATAGCCGTCTTTATGCCCTGGGGCACAGCTTCACGATTAAGGCAGCCGCGCCGCCTGATGTTCAAGGCCAGGTGTTGACTTTGCAGGAGCATACGGGCCGGGGCCGGGCGCTGACGGTGGATCTGCCGCTTTTGGGCGAACACCAGCAGAAAAATTGCGCCGCTGCTCTCATGGCACTGCTCCTCGTAGCGCGGCAGGAAAAACGCCTGACGAAGACAGCCATTGCAGCCGGCATTCACCAAGTGCGCTGGCCCGGCCGGTTTCAGGTCCTCAAGGCAGGGGAGCAGGATATCGTCATCGATGGTGCCCATAACCCGGCCGGTATCGATACCTTTTGCCGGACCTATGAGCAGGTTTTTGGTACGCGTGAGCGCGTATTTCTCTTTTCCGTATTGGCCGACAAGGATTATACGCAGATGGTACACACCTTGTTCCGTTCTGACGATTATGTCATCTGCGCGCCGGCACCGACGCCACGCAGTGCCGATCCCCGGGAGATTGCCCGCATCCTGCCCTGCCGGGCAGACTGGGCCTCCAGCTTGGAGGCGGCCTTGGACCAGGCCCTGCAGGCTGTGCAGCCTGCTCAGGTCTTATGTATCGTCGGCTCCTTGTACATCCAGGGAGAGGTGCGCCGCCATTTACGGGATTCCTGGCACGTCACACTGTAATCTGTTCATTTATACAACAACGATTTCCATGTGTTTTGGGAATCGTTGTTGTATTTTTTTATCTGTGAAATTTCGGTTGCAAAACGGAGATGCTTATTGTAAGATTAATAAGATAGCATAGGTTGTGCAAAACAGAACAAACTTTACCAGTTACGGCCCCGTAGGGAACAGGATGATCCTGCACAGTACTGGGGGACCGGACGGATAAAAGACGCATTCGAACACGTACATTCGGAGGAACGAACTTGTGATACATTTTACGGCTCTCTTACCAACAGCTCGTAGTTCTCAGGAAAAAGCACGCATACACGTTGTGTATGCGCTTTTAGGGACGGTAGTTTTTATGCCGTTGCAGCTGTTTGTCATGGAAGCCTTCTTTTTGGCAGCCCTAGTACTGGCGGCCCGCTATGTTTGGTGTTATGATTTGCCTGACCGGACGCGGCCCATCCTTTTTGTACCGGCCGCTGCCTTTGCTGTCGTAGCCCTCCTTTCCCTGGCAGGATCGCCACGGCTCTTCTTAGGCCTGGCCTTTTATGCGTTTACAGTACTGCAATATTTCCTGCTTTTCTGTCTGCTGCAGCAGTTTGTCCGCGGCGAGGCTGAACGGAAGCTGCTCGTCTATGGGCTGCTCCTCAGTACGGCCTTAGTGGCCCTCTATGGCTTTTATCAGTACGCCCATATGCTGACACTGCGGGAAGAAGAGTGGGTTGATAATTCGGCCTTTCCGCTGTTGCGCCGCCGCATGTATTCTACGTTGTATAATCCGAATTTGCTTTCGGCCTATTTGCTCATGGTCATGAGTGCTGCCGGGGCTCTGGTTATCCGTTGGTGGGGCCGGTGGAAGCAGGCTGCACCTTTCGCCCTGTTGCTGGCAGCGCTTACGTTGTGCTTAGTCCTTACGTACTCCCGTGGTGCCTGGATTAGTGCCTGTGCGCTCATCTTTTTCTTTGGCCTCGTGTGGGACAAGCGGCTTTGGCTGTCTTTTTTGGTCATCCCTTTAGTGCTGGCCTTCCATCATGGCGGCGTTACTCGGCGTCTGCTCTCTATTTTTAGCCAAAGCGCAGCTGACACCTCTGTATCTATGCGCATGGACATGTGGCTGGCTGCCTTGCAGATGACAGCCGATCACCCGCTCCTGGGCATTGGCTGGGGGGCCTTTAAATACGTCTATCCCGTGTACAATGAACTGATCCAGGAAGCAGGCATCACTATCTTCCACGCCCATAATATGTATTTGAACATCTTGGCAGAAACGGGGTTACTCGGTTTTACTGCATATTTTTGGTTTTATTTTGGCGTCGTATGGTATGCTATTCGTTTTTTGCATAGGTACTCCGGTACCCCCTTTGACCGGGCCCTGGTCATGGCCGTAGCAGGTGCTATGCTGGCTGTAGCCGTGAGCGGCTTTAGCGACTACGACCTCTTTAGTACTCAAATATCACTTACTTTATGGCTTTTTGCGGGATTATTGACAAATACGTATGAAGAATATCGAAAGAATCAGAAAAAAAGTTTGCGAAATAATTCACAATAAGTTATAATAAGTCTTGAAATATCCACTACTCAGTTTCACAACGTTACGTTGTTGCAAATAGTTTATACAGTTGGGAGGCTCCACCCATGAGACAGAAAAAGGCAATATCCGATGCAGTCATTGAACGACTGCCGTTGTATTATAGAGATTTACTGCTTCTGCAGGACGCAGGAATCGATATTATTTCTTCCGAAAAGCTGGGCGAACGCCTGGGCATTACACCGGAACAGATCCGCAAGGATCTGACCTGTTTCGGTGCCTTTGGCAAAAAAGGCGTTGGTTACTACGTGAGCGAGCTCTGTCAGCAGATTGTAGAAATCATCGGCTTACAGCAGCATTGGAAAATCGGGATTGCCGGTATTGGCCATTTGGGCTGGGCCCTGGCCAACTACAAGACCTTTGGCCGTCTGGGGTTCCGCACGATGGGCCTCTTTGATGTAGACCATCGGATTATCGGCCAAAATGTCGGTGGTGTCGTCGTTACGCCTATTTCGGAAATGGGCGATGTCGTACGCCGGGAAAATATCCAGATCGGTATTATCACGACGCCGGCTTCGGTAGCCCAGCAGGTAGCCGACCAGATGGTAGACGCCGGGATCAAAGGGATTCTTTCTTTTGCACCGTTGCGCCTCAATGTGCCGGACCGGATTTTTGTATTCCGTGAAGACCTGTCGATTGGCCTGAGCCGTATTTCCTATTATTTGACCAACAAGCCAAAAGAATAAGAACAAAAAGTAAGCCCGAACGCAGCAAGTGTACGTTGCTGTTTTCGGGCTTTTTTTCGTTTATGGAAGAATCAGCGGCGCAGATGCAGGCTTTCTTTAAAGGCCGCTTCGGCCTGGTTTCGCGTAATGTATTCTTGTTCGGCCATGAGGGAGAGAACCGTCTTTTGCCGTTCCCGGGCAGCCTCGTAATTTTCCAGGGGATTATAATAACTGGGAGCTTGCAGCAGGCCTGCGAGCAAGGACGATTGGGCCAGGCTCAGGGCCCGTGGCTGCGCGCCGAAGTAGATATGGCTTGCTTCATAAATGCCGGTGGCGCTGGCACCAAAATACGCTGTGTTCAAGTAAATTTCCAGAATTTCGTCTTTACTGTAATTGTGCTCGAGCAAAAAGGCCAGAATGAGTTCCTGGGCCTTGCGGGTCAGTGTCCGTTCCGGTGTAAGAAAGGTATTCTTAATGACCTGCTGGCTAATGGAGCTGCCGCCTTCTACGGTTTCACCGGACGTAAAGTTGACCAGAACGGCCCGGCCGATACCAATAGGGTCGACGGCACCGTGTTCATAAAAGCGCCGGTCTTCTGTCGCGATGACAGCTTCCTGCAAGGTTTTAGGGATGTTTTGAATCGATACATACGTGGCTACTTCCCGGCGTCGTGCTTCCATAGCAGCGCGGAAGTGTAAATAAGGATAGAGTTCTTCCTTAAATGCATCCAGGGAAGAAGACGGCGCTGTTTGTTCAATTTTGCTGGCAGGCGTCTGTGGCCTTGTCTTAGGCGTGTCGGAAATGATATTCCAGGCGCTGAAGGCAGCAAAGACGACGACGAATATGAAAAGGCATTTTTTTTTCATAGTTCCTCCTGATATGGGTATATTGTATCATATGAGCAGGTGAAAAGACTAGATTTAGGCCCCCTTTCCCCTGCTGAATGGTAGAATATTTGAAAATTTTCAATTTTTTCAAACTTTTTATTCAAATTACTTGCATATTCTTGCGAGTAGTTGTATACTAACTGACGTAGACAGTTGGTCATCATATTGTTGCTTATGAAATAGAGGAGGAAACAAAAATGAGTGATATTAAAAAAATCGTATTAGCTTATTCCGGTGGTTTGGATACATCCTGCATTATTCCCTGGCTGAAAGAAAACTATCCCGGTGCAGAAGTTATTGCAGCCTGCGCTGACGTAGGACAGCCTGATGATTTTGAAGCCATTGAAAAGAAGGCTATCAAATCCGGTGCTTCCAAAGCATACATTATGGATATTAAAAAAGAATTTATGGAAGACTATGTATGGCCCTGCGTGAAAGCGGACGCTGTATATGAAGGCAAATATCTCTTGGGTACATCCTTTGCCCGGCCTTTGATTTCCAAAAAACTCGTAGAAATTGCCAAAAAAGAAGGCGCTGACGCTATTGCCCACGGCGCTACAGGCAAAGGCAACGACCAGGTACGGTTCGAACTGACGGTTAAAGCGTTGGCTCCGGAAATCAAACTGATTGCACCGTGGAGAATGTGGGATCTTAAATCCCGTGAAGATGAAATCAAATATGCGGAAGCACATAATGTGCCGGTTGATTACAAATCGGAAGAAAATCCGTATCCCTACAGCATGGACTGGAACATCTGGCATTTGAGCCACGAAGGTGATGATCTGGAAGATCCGGCAAATGCTCCGAAAGATATGGTATACATGGTTTCTACGCAGCCGGAAAAAGCACCGGATACACCGGAATATGTAGAACTGCAGTTTGAAAAAGGGATTCCTGTTGCTGTTAACGGCAAAAAGATGGATGCCCTCGAATTGATAACGGAACTGAATGCTATTGGTGCCAGAAACGGTATTGGCATTGTCGATCTCGTAGAAAACCGTCTCGTCGGCCTTAAGAGCCGTGGCATTTATGAAAATCCCGGTGGTGCTATCATCATGTATGCCCACAGAGAATTGGAATATCTGACACTCGACAGAGCTACGAACCACTTCAAAGAACATGTGGCCAACAAATATGCAGAACTCGTATATGACGGCATGTGGTTCTCGCCGCTCCGTGAAGCTCTGGCTGCGTTTGTTGACGAAACACAGAAGACCTGCACGGGTACGGTTAAATTGAAATTGTACAAAGGCAACATCATCAGCGCCGGTTCGACTTCCCCGTACTCCTTGTACAGCGAAGAATATGTCACCTTCGGCGAAGACGATGTATATGATCAGAAAGATGCCGGCGGTTTCATCAACCTCTTTGGCCTGCCGCTTACGATGCGGGCACTGATGTTGCAGAACGTCGAAAAAAAGAACAAATAAGGAGCGAATCCGAATGAAATTATGGGGCGGCCGGTTTACAAAGGCTACAGATAAAAACGTAGAAGCATTTAACGCATCGATTCAGTTCGATTGCCGTATGTATGCAGAGGATATCTGCGGCAGCATTGCCCATGCGACGATGCTGGCCCGGCAGGGCATTATTTCCGAAGCAGATAAGGATGCTATCGTCCAGGGGCTGAAGGATATTTTCGGACAGATCGAACGGGATGAATTCGACTTTTCTGTAGAGCTGGAAGACATTCATATGAATATCGAAAAGCGCCTCACCGATGCGATCGGTGAAGCTGGCAAGCGGCTTCATACGGGCCGCAGCCGTAACGATCAGGTTGCCTTAGATACGCACCTGTACGTACGGCGGGAAATTGCGGCAGTCGCCAAGCTGCTCGTACAGCTTCAGGAAAGTATCGTCAAGGCTGCAGAAAAATATAACGATGTCATCATGCCGGGCTATACGCACTTGCAGCGGGCCCAGCCGGTCCTCTTCAGTCACCACCTGATGGCCTACTTTTCCATGCTGTCCCGTGATTTCAAGCACCTGGGCTTTGCCTGGGAGCTGGCAGATATGATGCCTCTCGGTGCCGGCGCCCTGGCCGGTACGACCTATCCGCTGGATCAGCCGTACGTCGGTAAGACACTGCACTTTGGCAAGCTCTATGACAATAGTATGGACGCTGTCAGCGACCGGGATTATATTATTGCTTTCCTGGAATTTGCCGCCGTTTTGATGATGCATCTGAGCCGCTTGTCCGAGGAATTTATTCTCTGGTCGAGTTCGGAATTCAAATTTATCGAGCTCGATGATGCACATTGCACGGGTTCATCCATTATGCCACAGAAGAAAAATCCGGACATTTGCGAACTCGTACGGGGCAAGACGGGCCGCTTCTATGGCCATCTCATGGCCGTGCTGACTATGATGAAAGGCATTCCCCTGGCCTATGATAAGGACATGCAGGAAGACAAAGAAGGTGTCTTTGATGCCATTGATAACCTGAAATTTGCCCTTACCATTTATGCCGCCATGATCGATAAGATGACAGTCAATAAAGAACACATGCGCAGCGTTCTGGAAAGCGATTTCTCGAATGCTACGGATATGGCCGATTACCTGGCTAAAAAAGGGCTGCCCTTCCGGGAAGCGCATGCCGTTGTCGGCAAAGCTGTACATTATTGTATCGAACAGGGCAAAGTACTGCAGCAGCTTAGCTTAGAAGAATTGCAGCACATGAGCCCCCTCTTTGAGGCCGATATCCATCATTATCTGGATATTGAAACCTGCGTGGCCCAGCGTCAGACCTATAATGGCACGGCGCCCAGCTCCGTTGCGCGTCAGTGCACTGACGGCAAGCAGGTACTAGCTACAGAAACGGTACAAACGCAGCAATGGGATAAGGTGGTTTCCTCTGTCTATGAGTTAATCAAATAAGCAACAGGAAGAGGGGGCTGTGAAATAACACAGACCCAAATAACAAAGGAGGTCCACCGACTCTTTCGAGTCAGCGGACCTCCTTTTGTGGTAAAATTTACATAACCAATGAAA